>X235_Pygmy_Slow_Loris__coassemble_3_pt1 | contig 81653 bp, 73 predicted proteins | sample X235_Pygmy_Slow_Loris__metabat2_low_PE_001 | metagenome-assembled genome bin X235_Pygmy_Slow_Loris
GAAAAAAATTGTTAAAGAAAAAGAAAAAAAAAAGAGACAAAAATATAAAAATGTCTATTGTTTCGTTGAAAAGAAAAAAGTAAATTACATTGCATGACAAGAAAAGAAGATATCAGAATAAAAAAGACTCGTGATAAATTAAAACAGGGTCTTCTTGAAATTCTTAAAACAGAAGATATAGATGAGGTTTCTGTAACAGAGCTCTGTAAACATTCTGCTGTCAATCGAAATACATTCTACTCCCATTATAAAGAACCTTCCGATTTACTTGAGGAGATTGAAGGGGAGCTTATCTCTTCAATGTACTCAACGCTAGCAAATGCTAATTTACATAATATGAGTATGTATACCTTTATTAGTTCACTCTTTACTCAGATCTATGAGAATAAAGATATTTGTTCAATAATCTTCTCTCCTCATGGAAATAGAAATCTAATTAGAAATATTGTTGAGATGGTAAGAACTAACGTAACCTCTGATTGGATTAATAAGGGTGTAACAGAACTCGAATCTAATATTATGTTCTCATACTGCCTCTCAGGAGCTCTAGGTGTCCTTGAATCTTGGATCAATGACAACTATAGAACTCCAGTTCCTGAGATTTCTCAAATATTAACCTCTTTAATATTAACAGGGCAGAGTAACAGTCTCTCTTAATAGTTTAAATTTTTTAGTTCTCTTCTGGCATCGCGCTGCATGTCACGCTCTTTTATGGCATTCTTTTTGTCATATACAGCTTTACCGCGTGCCAGTGCGATCTTCATCTTAATTAAATTACCCTTTAAGTAAATTTCAAGAGGAACAATTGTCATTCCTTTAGCTTCAACCTTTCGATTAAACTTTTTTATCTCCTGTTTATGTGCTAAAAGAATTCTTTTTCTATCACCTTGATGGTTGAAGACCTTGCCCCCATGAGCGTAAGGCTGGATGGTAAAACCAATTAATTCAAGTTGTCCATCTTTAATAACAATATAACTATCGCCAAAGGAGCAACGACCATCTCGAACACTCTTAACTTCAGTTCCTACAAGTGATATACCACACTCAAGTTCTTCTATAATTTCATAATTAAAGTAGGCTTTCTTATTCTTTTGAATTAATTTAAAGCCCTTCTTCTCTTCGCTTTTCATTTAACTTCCCTTACGACTCTAAAGCCGGTATATTCACTATCTGTATTTTTTTCAATTATACCAGTTGAGGCTGCACTTATAGTTGATGGATCATTTATATATGAACCACCTTTGATAATTATATCAGCTTCATCTAGCTTTGTAAGAGAGCTGTAATTATCACTTAAGCGAGCAAGAGGTACAAAGTGACTATCTGTAAACTCCCAAAGTCCACCCATTACACTAGTGGGCATGGAGGTATCATTATCTACAGTAATTAAAGAAGTTGAATAAGCTTTATCTTTAGTTGAAGAGGCCATTACTTCAAATTCCGCTTCTGTAGGTAGTCGATAGCTATATGTTGAATCTTTAGAATTTAGATAATCGATATAGGCTTTAGCTGCATAGTAACTAATATTTCTTATTGGTTTTTCACTTCGTGTAGATGTAGTTAGATAGATACCTTCTAAGTAGTACTCATCTACAACTCCATCTTCGATCAAAGTTTCTCTATTACTCTTTGCCCAGTATGGGTTAGCTTCTACAAATAGTGCATATTCATATTCACTTACCATATTTCCACTTATTGAGAAGGAGGGAACAGTTAAAGTAAGTGGAAGGGAGGGCGCATCTTGACTTGATAGAGAACCATTTTTTCCAATAGTAAATTCAGTAGAAGGATAGGTATAGAAAGAACCATTAGCTGTAGGAATAACTACAGCATTTGCAATTGTTGTATTTATTTCACTATTTGCAGCTAGATAGCTATCTAAGAGTGCATAAAGTTTATCAAAATCTGAAGAGTTATAAATAATATTATTTTCATTTAATATTGCAATTGCATTATCTAAATCAGCTTTCATCTCATTTGAATTAACAAATGCAACCAATGTCTTAAATTGATTAGAAACATCATTAATACCACATGAGATGGCATCTTTAGCTAGATATGTAAATATAGGTTTATAATTATAATATTCATCGTAATCAGTAATTGCAGAGTAAAGAACTGCTTCTTGTAGTCTACGATTATAAGAGCGTTCAAAAATAGTACTATCGCCTTTGATATCTACATCAATATCTGCTTTGTAGTGGATTAATAAAGTAAAGAAGATTGGATGAGATATTTTAATTGTATCTTCTTTTAAAACACTGCCATCTTTAATATATGTTACTTTATGTTCACCAGAGGAGATAAAATAACGACTTCCTTCTGTTGACCCTATATACTTATCATCAACATATACTCCAACTTCAGTTAATGTTGAAGAGAAGTGGATATAACGTCCTCCCTTTATGATCCCGGGGAGCATAAAAATAAGGAAAAAGAGTAAAAGAATTATGATGACTAGAGAGATAAAGATAACCTTACCTGCTCTCATGCCTGCTATGTCATGAAGTACTACTGGATCGACCTCTGGAAGTTTTCGTTTCATAGAATGTAAAGTAATTTCAAATTCTATATATTGTCAACAAAGAATGTTGATGCTATTTTTTCATCTATGGATAAAGTTTACACCTTCCTTGAAGGAAGAGCTATAAAATATTTAACTAAGAGAAAGGCAATAAAAGCTTATGAGAAGAGTAAGAAACGTACAATTCTCGGTGAGATTTATAGCTGGGTAGATGCCCTTGTTTTTGCGGTTATAGTCGTTCTTTTAATTAACCAATACCTGTTTCAGTTATTTGTAATTCCTTCTCCTTCAATGGTTTCTACTCTTAACGTGGGTGATAGGGTAGTTGTAAGTAAAAACGCATATGGACTAGAACTTTATCCTGCAGGTAAAAAGATATTTACTTCAGCTCGTCACGTTGAGCGTGATAACATCATAACCTTTTATAATCCTCTTTATGAGAGTAAGGGACCTGTTTTCGATATTCTATCACAAGCTTTGTATATGGGTACTCTTTCACTTGTAAATATTGATAAGAATGCAGATGGTACAGTAGCAGAGCGTTTATATGTTAAAAGAGCTGTTGGCTTTTCTGATGAGACTATTTTATTCGATAAGGGAAATGTATTAATTCGTCCTGTTGGTTATAGTGACTTTATTAGTGAAGAGAAGTTTAGAAGTGATAACAACCTCTCTACTGGTCCAAATAGAAGTGTAGATGAAAGTTTATATCCAGCTCTTAAAGCTTGGGGACGATTGTATTCATTACAAGAGAATAATAAATCTACAGCTCCTGATTATTTAATCTCCTCATATAAAGAACTATCTGATACTTCATACCCATTTGACCGCTATGAGTTTGAAAAAGAAAGAACAAAGATGAACACTCTGATTAATCCTTCAAATATGAGTGCACGTTCCTCTTATGGCCATTATAGAGCTGGTATTTATGTTCCTTCTGGCTATGTTCTACCTCTAGGTGATAATAGAGATAACTCTCAAGATGGAAGATACTTTGGTCCAGTTAATGAGAGTAGAATTAATGGTCGAGTTATTGCTCGTTTCTGGCCGCTTAATAGAATTGGAAATTTAACAAATAAATAAAATGGAATATGCCTTAGATCTCTCAAAGCCAGTTTCTTTATACATCCATATTCCATTTTGCACTACTAAGTGTGGCTATTGCGCCTTCTATTCAGTTCCTGCAAAAGCTACTTGTAATGAAGAAAAAGAGCGATTCTATGAGCTCTTATTAGCGCAGTTAAATTCCTTAGTCGATTACATTAAAAAACCTTTTTATACAATCTTTATCGGGGGAGGGAACCCCGCTTTACTAGGCTTTGATAGATTAAAAAATTTAATAATAACTGCAACAAAGTATGGTCAATGTAAAGAGTGTACAGTTGAAATAAATCCTGAACATGTTAATAAAAATATGGAAATACTCTTTCCTTTGGTTAATAGAGTAAGTGTAGGGCTTCAAAGTTTTTCAACAAGTGCACTTAAAGTTTTAGAACGTAATGCAACTAGAGAGACAAACTTAAATGCATTAAAACTTCTCTCTTCTTTTAGAGAGAGGTATGGAATTACATTTAATGGTGATTTGATTACCTGTATTCCTTCGCATGGCTTAGAAGGAACACTCTCTGATATTGAAACTCTTTCATCCTTTTCTCCTGACCACATCTCTCTATATGCTCTTACATTTGAAGAGGGAACTAAACTTGTACAAAATACAAAACCTTTAGATGATGAAGAGCAAGAAGTTATATTAAAAGCAGCTTGGGAAAAGCTAAAAAGTTTAGGTTATGAGCAGTATGAGGTTTCTAACTTTGCTAAAGATGGTCACTACTCTTTACATAACCAAGTTTATTGGGATTTAGGTCAGTACATTGGACTTGGTCCCTCAGCTGAGTCAAGTGTAGGCTATAGTCATCTAATCTCTTCAAGGGAGGCTGAAACTTTAACGCAATATTTAAAGGACCAAAGTTTCCACTCTGTTGCTTTAAATGATAGTGAAGCGATGGAAGAGTACTTACTTGCTAAACTAAGAACAAAGAAGGGTATTAATAAAGAAGAGTTTAATAAGCGTTTTAATGAAAGCTTTGATGAGCGTTTTTCTCCCTTTATTACTTCATTAAATCCTTCCTACTATATAAATAACAATACAAGCTTTTCTATTACAGAAGAGGGATTTATGCTCTTAGATTCAATTATTCTCTCCCTTGCTATGGCTATCTAGGTTGACTTTGATTTTTCCTTTATGATAATTTGTTGAGGATAAATTGAAAAATTAATCTGTTATCAAAGAGGTTTTTATATGTCTGGCCACAGTAAATGGGCAACAATCAAACACAAGAAGGGACTTGCTGACGCAAAGCGCGGACAGAAGTTTACAAAACTCATCAAGGAAATCACAGTCGCAGCAAAGATGGGCGGTTCTGATCCTGATTCTAACGCAAGACTTAGAACTGCTGTTCTTAAGGCAAGAGCTGAAAATATGCCTAAGGACAACATTGAGAGAGCAATTAAGAAAGCTACAGGTGAAGATAGCAATACAACATTCTATGAACTCACATATGAAGGATATGCTCCAGGTGGAGTAGCCATCATCATCGATACACTTACTGACAACAAGAATAGAACAGCTGCAGATGTAAGAAGTACTCTTACTAAGCTTGGTGGTACTCTTGGTGCAACTGGTTGTGTTTCTTACATGTTCCAGACTAAGGGTGTTATCACTTATGATGCCGCTAAGTATACAGAAGATCAGATCTTTGAAGCTGCTTTAGAGAATGGTGCTGAAGATGTCTCTTCTGAAGATGGTGTTATTGAAGTAACTACAGCTCCATCTGACTTTGCTACTGTTCTTGAAGCAATGCAGAATGCGGGTTTCGAGCAGGAGAGTGCTGATATTAACAAGATCGCTGATACAACAGTTGAACTTGATAAAGAGAAGGCACAGAAGGTTATGAAGATAGTTGAACGCCTTGAAGATCTTGAAGATGTTCAGCAGGTATCAACTAACCTTGATCTTCCTGAAGACTACGAAGACGGAGAATAAGAGCATAGTGATTATCCTTGGAATTGATCCAGGGCTCGCTAATACAGGCTGGGGGGTTGTGGAGTTTGTTTCACAGCGTTACCGGCCTGTTTCTTTTGGAGTCATTAGGACCGTAGCTGGAGCTGATATCTCAAGCCGAATTACAACTATAGCAAGTGAAATTGGAGCAATTGCTGAAAAGTATAAAGCAGAAGTTGTCTCTATGGAGGAGATCTTCTTTACTAAAAATATCTCTTCAGCTATTTCAGTTGCCAAAGTAATTGGGGCAATTACTCATGAACTAAAAATGAGAAAGCTTGATATCTACATCTACTCTCCACCTCAAATCAAAACTGCTATTACTGGTATGGGTAATGCAGATAAGAACCAAGTACAGCAACTTGTAAAAGTGCTACTTGGACTTGATGAGATCCCAAAGCCAGATCATGCAGCTGATGCTCTTGCAGATTGCATCTGTCATGCTTCATACTCATCTACAAGGAGTCACTTTAAAGTACGATGATCAATGCATTAAATGGACATGTTGTCACTGTTAATGAACACTATGTTGTAATGGAAACAGGTGGAGTTGAGTTTACTTGTGAAGTAAGTACTCAAACCGCCTCCTACTTTGCTCAAAAAGCTAAAGAAGAAAAGGTGAGAATTTTAACAGTTCTCTCTGTAAGAGAGGATGCTATGAATCTTTTTGGTTTTCGTGATGAGAGTGAAAGAGAGTGTTTTTTACAGCTTCAAACTGTTCCAGGTATTGGTGCAAAGCAATCTTTAAAGATACTCTCTGCAATTACTGTTAAAGATTTAATTTTAGCTTTAGACCAAAGAGATATTTCAAGATTATCTAAGATCCCTGGTGTTGGAGCTAAAAGTGCACAAAAACTTATCCTTCAACTTAGAGATACTCTTGTTTATACAGATGATTCTCCATCAGGTATTGAGAATATAAAGACAGAGAGTAAGAAGTGGAATGATCTTATTGAGTCTATGACTGGAATGGGCTTTGATAAAAAAGTTGTCTCAAAAGCACTTGATGAACTTATAAAGCAGGAGCAGGCTAAGCTTGCTACTATGAACCATGAAATGGCGGAAAGTTATCTATTCCCGCTTTTACTTAGGAGACTTAGCTAGTGGAAGAGTTTGAAGATGAATATGCACCAAGTGATAGTCCTGTAGCAGTTAACTTTCAAAGTGCTGATGAAACAAATGAAAATATACTTCGCCCTCAATACCTTGAAGACTTCCAAGGCCAAGCTCCATTAAAAGAGAATTTAAAGGTCTTTATTACTGCCGCTCGTGATAGAGGGGAGGCGCTTGACCATACCTTCTTAGTTGGTCCTCCTGGACTTGGTAAGACAACTCTTGCTTCTATTATTGCAAATGAGATGCATAGTGAAATTAGAATGACAAGTGCACCTGCACTTGATAAACCTAAAGACCTTGCTGGTATTTTAACTAATGTTACCGAGAACTCAATCTTCTTTATTGATGAGATCCATCGTCTTAAGCCCGCACTTGAAGAGATGCTTTATATTGCAATGGAAGATTTTGAGATCGACTGGGTAATAGGGCAGGGACCTGCAGCCAGAACGATGAGAATTCCACTTCCTAAATTTACTTTAGTGGGTGCAACAACTAAAGCAGGTGCTGTTTCAACCCCACTCTCTGAACGCTTTGGTATCACATGTCATCTTGAGTACTATACACCAGAAGAGCTTAAAAAGATTATTCTTCGTTCTTCTACCATCCTCTCTTGTAAGATTGATGATGAAGCAGCTTCTCTTTTATCTCGTTGTTCTAGAGGAACTCCCAGAATTGCAAATAGACTTTTAAAGAGACTTAGAGACTTTGCAGATGTTCTCTCTGATGGTCAAATTACAACTGATATTGTAAAGCATGGTTTAACAAAGCTTGGAATTGATAATCAAGGACTAGAGAAGCAGGATAGAAATATTTTAAAAACTATTATTGATTTTTATGATGGTGGTCCTGTTGGTGCTGATACTCTCTCCATCTCAGTTGGAGAAGCCGTAGAAACACTAGAAGACTTTTATGAACCATATTTAATTCAACAAGGTTATCTAAAGAGAACACCTAGAGGTCGTTGTGTTACCCCTAAAGCTTATGAATTACTTGAAAGAGAGATGAAGAATGCTAACCAAGGATTACTTTTTTGACCTTCCTCAAAGATTAATTGCGCAAGAACCTACAGAGCGTAGAGGGGAGGAGCGTCTACTTTTACTTGATAGAAAAAGTGGTGCTTTTGAAGATCATTATATGAAGGAGTTTCCCTCGTTGCTCCCTGAAAACTCAGTTTTAGTTGTTAACAACTCTAAAGTAAGAAAGGCGCGTGTTTTTGGTGAAACTGAAAATGGAGGTATTGTTGAATTTTTATTCCTTGAAGAGAGAGAAGACCATAGCTGGAATGCGATGGTAACAAAGAGTAAAAAGCAAAAGGTTGGTAGAAGATATACTTTTAAAGATAAAGAAGGAAATGTAAGAGAAGAGGGAACTATTACAGCTATCAATGAGGATGGAACTAGGGTAGTTAGCTTTTCTTCCCCTCTTGATGAGGAGTTCTTTTCACTCTGTGGCCATGTTCCTCTTCCTCCATATATTAAGAGAGAGGATAAGTTTTCAGATGAAAACCGCTATCAAACTATATATGCCAAAAATGAAGGTTCTGTTGCTTCTCCCACTGCTGGACTTCACTTTACAAAAGAGATTATGGATGAGATCAAGGCAAAGGGCATTGAGATCTATGAAGTTACTCTCCATGTAGGAGCGGGAACATTTTTACCTGTAAGAAGTGAAAACTTAGAGGATCATCATATGCATACTGAGCGGTATTCAATTACAAAAGAGTGTGCAGATGCTCTTAACAGAGCAAAGAGGGAAGGGAAACAAATTATTGCAGTAGGAACAACAAGCGTAAGAACTCTTGAAAGTGCCACAGGTTATGATGGAATTTTAAAAAGTGGTAGTGGAAGAACTAATATCTTTATCTATCCTGGCTACCACTTTAAACTTGTCGATTCCCTGTTAACTAACTTCCATACTCCTGAATCAACTCTATTAATGCTAGTTTCTGCCTTTGCAGGTAAAGAGCATATAATGAATGCTTATAAACATGCAGTTGATGAAGAGTATCGCTTCTTTAGTTATGGGGATGCTATGTTTATTTTAAACAGTTAGAATTTTATTCTCATTATCGTCAATTCTCTTAATATCCTTAAAAACAAAATCACATATTTGTTTATTGATATTAGTAACTGTATCATTTGCTTTTACTTTTAAAAGTTTGACACCTTCTGGAAGTTGTTTAAAGTAATTTTTAAATCTTTTTTGAACAATATTTAGATAGTCTAGTTTTTCAAAATATTCATTTTCTTCTCCTCTCAATTCAATTCTTTTTAGACATTGCCTAACAGGGAGATCAAGATAAATTATTTTTCCACTATGAGGGAAAGAATTAATACTTTTTACATAATTTTCATTTACTTCTACACCTTGGTAGGCAATTGAAGAGTAGAAATATCTTCCACAAATTACAATTTCACCTTTTTGAAGATGACTCCATATTCCATTTTCACCATAAAGGTGTTCATTCCTATCTGCTACATAGAGAAGTGCAAGTGTTTCTGGTTGAACCTCTACTTCACCCTTTAATACTCGTCTTATTAAAATGCCAATTTCACTATCTGTTGGTTCGGAGGTTTCAAATACTTTATATCCTTTAGCTTTAAGATCTGCTGCAAGTAGATGCTGTTGTGTTGTTTTTCCACATCCATCTAGACCTTCAAAAACTATAAAATTCTCACAAATAATATCCATTTATCCAAAACTCCTTTAATGCTTTTATTAACTACTGTCAAAAGCGATTAAATCCATTATAATATTAAATTGGAGTATCAATGAAGTACCATACAAGTCCTGCAACTATCATTATTTCAATTTTGATTCTTCTCGTATTTGTCGTAGTATCTTCTTTTTGTGTTTTTTCATTAAACATTGGTTCTCCATCTTTGATGATACTCTCCTCAATTGAAGACTCTTTTGCTCATGAAAGTAATATGCACTTTTCATTTGCATCAATTGATCGAAATATGGCTAATAGGGTGGTTGTTAATGATGTGCTTTTCACTCTTGATAATGGTTTAAATATAAAAGCTAATAAAATTATAATATATCAAAACCCCATTGAGATCATAAAACAACTACTATTTAAAAACGGACGATTTGAGGTTGATGTTGAAGATGTTACTGCTTATATTCCTTCATCTATTTTAGGTGGTAATCAAAATAGTAATAGTTTAACCATTGAAAGCATTAACTCTATTGTTTCATCATTAGAAGATCATAGTGAGCTATTTGATAAATCTATCTTCTATAACTATGCATACTCATTAAATGTAGAGAATCTTTCAATTGAGGTGGAAGATATAATTAAAGTAGAGGATATGAGACTTAACCTTTCCCTTGATAGGTATTTAGATTTCGACTCATTCCGTTTCTCTCTACCTACAGCTATCTATCGAAAGGACAATAATACACTCTCTCTTAAAGATTTTAACTTTATTGCTCAAAACCAAGGTTCATACCTGTTTTCATTCTCACTTTCTTCACTGCAGTTAGAAAATGAAACAATGAATATCTCTGTAAAAGATTTGGCAAGTGAACTTAATTTATCTTCTTTTAGAGATTTTGATCTTTATCATCTTCCATTTAGCTTCTCATTTACAGCCTTAAAAGGGGATGTTAATGGAATTAAGCTTAATATTGGAAGAAGCTATGCAAGTGCTAATGAGAGTGCATTAAGTGGTGCTATTCTCTCTTCTTCTGCTCAATACTCTAACTATGAAATAAAGCTTCCTCAACTTTCATATTCTCTTAAGAGAGAGAATGATAACTTTAATTTAAATCTAAATGTTTCTGAATCGATAAGAGTTAAAGATGGTAGTGAAGTTGAATTTGATTTAAGAAATAATAGCTTTGATATTTTATTTGGAAAGAATACCTCCTTATACTTTACCTCAGATGAAGTTGCTATAAACAATATTAAAGCGATTACTAATGGTATTTTAACTTCTATCTCTCTTCCTTCTTTACATCTTTCATATCAATTAAATGAAAATACTTCAGCTCTTGAAGGAAGCAGTTCAATTGTTGCTAATTCTGATAATAGCTTCTTTAATAGTACAAAAGCTGAGCTTGCATTCTCCGCTTCTTTAGTTGATAACATTATTCAAAGTGGAGAGATTGATATTGATTCTTTAGCCTTCCCACTTCTTGAATCAGTGTTTACCTCTTCTTTATCTTACAAAGATGAAAATTACACTGCATCTATAAAATATTCAGATGAATTATCACTTCAAGCTAGTGGTAAACTAAATGATTTTGACATTGATCTTTCCTTCTTTGGCTTCCCCGTTATCTCATTGATGCCGTTAATTGAAGAACATGCTCCTGCTTTAAAGAACTATATTGCTTCTGAAACTGCAGTTTCAGGTTCGCTTTCTCTTAAGATGGAAGGGGAAGATGTGAAAGTTGGTGATGTAGATGGCTCCTTAGCTATTTCATCAATTAAATTTAATGATAGATCATTTGGTCTTGCATCTCGTATTGATGCTTCAATTAATGAAGATAATATCTATGTCGATTCTCTTACCCTTACTAGTGAAATAATTAGAGCTTCATATAGTGGAAGTATTAATAAAGAGAGCTTCTTCCCAGAGGGAAATCTCTCTCTTGAGATGACTGAAAGTGGAAGTAAAGTTTTAAATATTGATTTCACCCTTAACCAAGAAAAAGAGTACAGCTTTAATGCAACAGTACCTTACTTTGAAAATAGTTACTTTAATGGAAGTGTTAACTGGGCCAGAGATAAGGTAATAATATCTGAAGGAACGCTAAAGAGTGGTGAGGCCTTATACCCATTTGATTTAACAGTTGATTTAGCAAACTATCGTCTTGATTTGATCTCAGATGGAATTATTGTTTCACTTGATTATGATGAGAAGTTAGATCTTTTGATCGACTTTGATTCCTTTATGCTCCCTCCATCTAAGTCTACGGGAGAAGCATCAATTATTGATGGAACTATCTCCTATTACTTTGGTTTTGCAGAGCAGGTTATTGAAGCTGAAGCTCCTGATTTTACAATTAGTAATATTAGTCGTATCGCATCAAGACCAACTATTTCTCTTGATTTTATCTATAACGATAGTGGATTTAGAGCTGATAATATCACGTTAACCGATAGCTATGGCACGATGAGTGGTATGGCGGTATATGAACGCTCTTCATCTTCCTTTGCCTTTACACTTGGAAGTGAAGATGAAGGAAGAGCAAATATCTCTATTATGAAGGACCAAGGGGGATACTCGGGAATTCTCTCTCTTCAAGAGATCAAGCTTGATCGCTTTGGCTCTGATGGAACAATTCTTACAACCAGCTTAGTTGGCTATGGATCATCTCTTTCTGATTTCTCCTTCTCAGGTACTCTTTCAGCTTATCCTGGTTCGGCAAAAGGAAATGCAAACTTTAGCGCTGATGTTATTCTTGATAGTACTTCTTTAACACTTCAAGATCTCTCTTATAGTAGCGATACTCTAAGCGCTTCCTCTAAGCTTCTTTTTGTTAACATTTCAGATGGTCACTTCTCTGGTGATATCGATGTCTTATATGAAAGAGTTGAAAGAGATAGATCATATCCATTATCCCTTTCCGCGTCTTTATCACTAGAACTTGGTAGTCATAACTCAATTTTAGATATGATCTTTGCCCTTCCCGCTTTAATCAAGAACTCTCTATCTGCACAAATTAGCATCAATAATTTAGATATTGATAATCTATATAAAATTGATAATAAGGTTATAAATGCAGATTTCTCTACCTCACGACTACTTTTAGATGGAAACTTTATTACAGGTAGTTATGACTTTGAAAGTGGAAATACTGATATTGAGATAAAGGATAATGAGATAATAAATGCACACATTAAAGGTGTATTTAAAATGGATCAATTTGATCTTGATATCAATGACTTTACATTTGATATTGGTGTTTTAAACTTCCTATATCCAGTACCTGTTGTAACATTTGAAAAGGGTTCTGTAGCTTATGGGGATCTTTTACTCTATGGTTCATTCGAAGATTCACACCTCTACGGTCAAGTCTACTCTGATGGATTTGATATGAATATATGGTGGCTTGATGAAGATTATGTAAAAGTAGGGGATGTATTTGCTTCCATTGTTGATAATCATGCAACTACAAATAAAACTGCTATTTTAGCAATAGATAGAGTAAGTGGTGAAATTAATAGGGCTTATGGTGTTGCTGAAGCACAGCTTTCTAATGCAAATATTCTAGATTTCTATAATTTAACAATTGATATTCCAGATGGTAATAGTGTGCATGTTTGGACTCCAATACAGAGCCAGAATATGCAAATAAAAGCTGATGTTAGTGGCACATTTAATTTGTATAGTGATCTAAGAAAGAACTACTTGAGTGGAGATCTAATTATTGATAATGCTGTAATGTCAATTGGTATGGATCCTTTACCAGCTTGGTATGATAGTAGGATGGTTGTTAATAATAACTTTAATGTAATCTTACGAAATCGCTGTTCATTTGTTATGCCTCTTGGTGATGATCCTATCATCAGTGCTTACTTTGAAGAGAATACTGCTTTTAGTTTTGGTTATGACTCTCAAGATAGAACAATTTCCTTAGATGGTGCTTTAGGCTTCCGCTCTGGTGAGATCTACTACTTTGAAAAGAACTTCTATATCACAGAGGGTAGTTTAACCTTCGCTAAAGGTACCAGTTCAAGACTTTCACCTCTATTAAATTTAAGAGCTAGACTCAGAGATTTTGATAGTAATGGGGATAAGGTTGATATCTACCTTGTTTTAACAAATTCTACTCTTGATAACATCTCTCCATCCTTTGAAAGTTCTCCGCAAAAGGATATCAATGAGATTATGTCTATTTTAGGTGAAGCAATTCTGCCTTCAACTGCCTATGGCGATCTTTCACTTTCATCTGTTGCTTCTTTAGTTACAAGTGGTCTTGATGTAATGAGTAGGGCAGGACTTTTAGGTAGTGGAACATCAAGTACAAATAATCTTTCAAATGTAATTAGAAGTAGTTTAGGTCTTGATATGTTCTCGATGCGTTCTAGTATCCTTCGTAATTTGATCATAGATAATATCTTCTACTCTCCTGGAGAAGATTTCTCCCCAATGGCACGTTATCTAAATGATACAAATATCTACCTTGGAAAGTACCTCTCTAAGAACTTCTTCTTACAAGGCCTTATACATCTTGAAGCTGTAAAGAACTCTGAAAGAAGCTTCCTTGCAAGTGATCTTGAACTTGATATTGAGATCTCGCTTGAGTGGCAAACCCCACTTGGAGAAATTACATTTGCAACAAGTCCAATGAACCTCTCTCTTTATAATATCTTTGATTCATTCTCCCTCTCATACTCTAATCGAATTCGCTTTTGATGTTTTTTATGTGAAGTAGCCTATATAATTTTAGATATTGTTGGAAATATAAAAAATTTTATATATAGTTAGCTCTATGAGTTCCTTAACTAAGAAAATTACAATTCTTTTACTATTGGCTTTTGTTTCACTCTTTGCCATTGCAGCCGCTGACGAGAGTCAAAGCGAGTGGTGGTTTGGTAAGAGTATTACTGATTTTAGATATACAGGCTTACAGAATGTTTCACAAAGCACTGTTAATTCACTTCTCAAGAAGTATAAGAACCAAGAGTTTACTCCAGCTCTTGCGACTGAGATAGATACTGAACTATATGCTCAAAACTGGATGGATTATTACATCATGACAGCAAGCACCGCTGAAGATGGTTACTCTTTAATCTTGGATTTAGAGATCCATGAACAGGCTATGGTTTCTAACGTTACATTTGAAGGTAATAGTGAAATAAAGTCACGTGTACTTATAGGAGAACAAGATATCAATAGTGGAGACTTCTTCTCCCCCGGTCTCTTAAGAGCTAATGCAACTGCACTTCAAGACTATTATGTCTCTAAGGGATATAGAGATGCTACTGTTACCTCTTCTTTTACAAGTGATGAAGAAAAAAATACAGTAGTTGTTAAATATACAATAAGTGAAGGATCTCAATATAAGATCAACTCAATTAAATTTGTGGGTGTTAATGGTGTAGCTGAAAAGGAACTTGAAAAGGTAATGAGCAGTAAAGAACGCTCATTCTTTAGAAGTGGTAATTTTGTTCAAGCAACATTAGATAGTGATCTAAATAAGATAATTAGCTTATATAATGAGAATGGTTTTATTGATGCTGCAATAACAAGCACTGATATCGTTGATGTTACTCCTGCAGATAGTAAATTCAACATGCTAGATATTACTATCTCAGTTAATGAAGGTTCTCAGTGGCTTTTAGGTAATATTACCTTTGAAGGCAACCAAGTTTTCTCAGATGAGACAATTCAAAATGCAATCTATTTAAAGAGTGGTTCTATTCATAATGCTAGTGAAGTATCTGCTCAAATCGATGCAATCGCTTCACTATACTATAACGATGGTTATATCCAGACTGGAATTAACCCAGTTGCTACTCGTAATAGTGAAACTCATAGAGTAGATTACAACATTGTTATTACAGAAAGTGCCCAATCTGTTGTTGAAAAGATTATTATAACAGGCCTTGAAAAGACTAAACCTTATGTTCTTGAGAGAGAACTTGAGATTAAAGTAGGGGATGTCTTCTCTAGAGCTCTTGTTCAGCAGTCAATGCAGAATATTATGAACACCTCAATTGTGACAAATGTAAACTTTGGTCTTTACCAGGGTGAAACAACAAATGGTGTTGTGCTTGAATTTGCGGTTGAAGAGGGCAATCAGATGGAGCTTCAATTTGGTGCAACCTTTGGTGGTACAGTTGATGGCTTCCCTGTATCTGGATTCTTACAGTGGTCTGATAAGAACCTAATGGGAACTGGTAGAGACTTTGCAGTTTCAACAACCCTTTCTCCTGATACTCAATCTCTATCTCTCTCCCTTTCTGATGATTGGGTAGGTAATAAGAGATGGTCTAATGGCATTTCAGTTTCATTTGAACGCTCAGCAAAGAGTAGCGCTTTACAACTTGGTACAGGTAGTGAGCTTTATGATGGATGGGATACTGATAAAACAACCTTCCCTCTAGGTTATGACTCTGCTGAAGCTTGGTATGGTTCAAATCAAACATATCCAAATAGTTCATACTTAATGGATTATGACTTCTATCGTATCTCTCTTGGTTATAATACAGGTTATACTTGGGTCTTTAGTGCAGGTTCTTTAACTCTTGGTACAGGACTTTCTATAGGTCTTAACCATGCAGTTTATGATAGTGCTATCTACCACCCATATGAGTGGATAATTAATGAATACCATGATGGTTGGAAGTTCTCCAATAAACTCTCATTCTCCGTTACTTGGGATGGTAGAGATCTTAAAGAGAATACAACAAGGGGTTATGTACTCTCCTCCTCCTATACCTATGCAGGTGGTATCTTAGGTGGTCTTTCAAATTACAATAGATTATCCTTCTCCGCTGCTGGTTATCATTCGATCTTTGGTTATACCAATGATGAAGGGGTAAGAAAGGACTTTGTTCTCTCATTAACTAGCCAAGTCAACTTCATGTTTGGTCAATATTGGAATAGACAGAATAAGGGATGGAAGTGGTATACCCCATTTGAAGGTACCATCTCCCGTTATGAGACTCTATATATCGATGGAATGAATGTTGGTAGAGGTTTTTCAACAATTACTGGACTTTCTCTGCTTTGGCATAACCAGCTAGAACTCTCTTATCCTATAGTTAAGAATGTTCTCAATGCTGAGCTTTACGCCTCTGCAACTGCGGCTCCAGGAGTAAAAGATATGGATTGGTCCTTTAACAATCTTGACTGGTACTTCTCAATGGGTGGTGGTATTAAGCTTAAAGTCCCAGGATTCCCACTTGGTTTATACTTAGTAAAAGCATCTTCATATATTGATGATAGCTTTAAGTGGAAGGAAGGCTTCTTACCTGGTGGACTTGACCTTGTCCTTGCTATCACAACTTCGCTATACTAGGAACATGTCACAAGAGAATGAAAAATTGACGCCTATGATGCGTCAGTATAAAGATATAAAGAAAGAGCATCAGGATATGGTGCTCTTTTTCCGCCTTGGTGACTTCTATGAGATGTTTGATGAAGATGCTATTGAAATATCCCATCTTTTAAACCTTACATTAACTCATAGAGCAAAAACACCGATGTGCGGTATCCCATATCATGCTGCAGGTAATTATTTAAAACGCCTCTTAGATGCAGGTAAAAAGGTTGCTATTTGTGAACAATTAGAACTGCCAGATAACCCAAGAGAACTTGCTAAAAGAGAGGTTGTACAGGTATTTACCCCTGGAACTGTAGTAGACGATGAATTTCTAGACTCATTTCGTTCAAGTTATATACTTGCAGTAAATCTATATAAGGGTGAATATGTTGTCTCTTATGCGGATATCTCTACTGGGGAGTTCTTTGTAAGAAAGATTAAAAAGGATGATCGTCTTTCTAATCTATCACTTCTTATTTCTTCTCTCTCTATTAAAGAGATAATTATCTCTGATGATCTCTATTTTACTAATAATGAGATAAGAAGAGTACTTGATGAATCAGGTATAATTATAACTAAACTTCCTTCTTGGTACTTTTCCTTAAAGAGTGGTTCTGATGAGGTTAAAAAGCAGTTTGCTTCAACCTCTTTAAGAGGCTTTGGATTTGAAGGTAATGAGAGTGTGTTAACAGCTGCTGGGGCTCTTTTACACTATCTATATGATATGTGTAAGAGTAAACTTCCTCAGATTAAAAACATATCACTGCTAACTGATGAGGGATTTTTATCCCTTGATGAATCAACAATAAGAAACCTTGAACTTGTTAAGAACCTAAATGATGGAAAGAAATCTTTTACACTCTATGAAGCTTTAGATAGGACAAAGAGTAGTGCAGGAGCCAGACTCTTAAGCGATGCTATTTTACATCCTCTTTCAGATAAAGATAAAATTGAAAATAGACAGAAGTGGACAAGATATCTATTTGAAAACCTAGATGAAAGAAGGAGAGTTAGAAGTGCTTTAACTTCCTCTTCAGATCTTGTAAGAATTACTTCAAAACTTGAAATGAAGCGTTCTGTCCCTCGTGACCTTATTGCAATACGTGAAACTCTTCGCTCTTTCTTCTCCTTAGCTGGTGATAATAATATCTATCTAGAGTTAATGGATTCATCATTAAGAGATGGAGATGCTTTAGTTAATCTTGCATTAGAGATAGAGAAGGCTTTAAATCCTGAATGTACTAATCTTTATCATGAAGGTTCAATTATTAATGATGGATATGATGCAAAGCTAGATGAACTTAGATCTATAACATCTCATTCAACCTCACTTTTAGATGAGTACCTTGAAAAGGTTAAAGCAGAGAGTGGTTTAACAATTCTTAAGCTCGGTGAAAATAGAATAATTGGACACTTTCTAGAGGTACCAAAGGGACAGCTAGCAAAAGTCCCTTCATACTTTATTAGAAGGCAAACCTTAGTAGGTGGAGAACGTTTTACTACTGAAGAGTTATCTCTATTAGAAGAAAAGATCAATTTTTCTTACTCTGAGGCAATTCAAAGAGAGAAGGAACTGTATAATAATCTAGTAGAGAGTGCTAAAGAGAGAGCTGATGACCTACGTTCAATTGGACATATGCTTGCCCTCTTAGATCTCTATCAGAGTTTTGCAGAGGTCTCTCAGGAGTGGAATTATACAGCTCCTATTATTAAAGAAAAGGGCGAAGACCTGATAATAAAAGAGGGTCGTCACCCTGTTGTAGAGCAACACATTGAGAGAAATTCATTTGTTTCTAATACCTTAGATACCACCTCATCTCGCTTTGCTTTAATAACAGGACCTAATATGGCAGGTAAATCTACATATCTAAGACAGAACGCCTTAATTGTTTTACTTGCACATATTGGTTGTTTTGTCCCCGCTAGTGAAGCTTATGTTCCTTTAACTGATAGGATCTTTTGTCGTGTTGGTGCCTCTGATAACTTAGCACGAGGTGAATCTACCTTTATGCTTGAGATGCAGGAGTCCTCATATATACTAAGAAATGCAACTCAATACTCTTTAGTTGTAATGGATGAGATCGGAAGAGGAACCAGTACTCAAGATGGTATGAGTATCGCTTATGCAATTATGCAACATCTATATCACTTAAATGCGATTACTCTTTTTGCAACTCATTATCATGAACTAACTATGTTAGATACCTCTGGTATGGCTCTTTTAACGCTGGAAGTTGTTCAAGATAAGAGGAATATAACCTTTGTAAGAAAGGTTATTAAAGGTGTTGCTACCTCCTCATATGGGTTACATGTTGCAAAACTTGCAGGTGTTCCGCAATCAGTTATAAAGTGTGCAGCCGCCTTCCAAAAGCAACACTTTGCTGATTACCAGCTCTCTACAAATACAAGTCAACTTGATCTATTTGTTGATACAACTGCATTAAGTGAAGATTTTAAGAGTGAGATAATTGATGAGTTATCTGATTTTGATCTCTCCTCTTCAACTCCAATAGAGGCGATGATGCTACTATCTAAACTTCAAAAGAAGATAGAAGAGAGTAGGTGATTATAATCAATAAGTTTTTATTTCGTCTTATTAATTATTGACACAATAGATACAAAATCGTATTGTTTTGATAGTTCAATTAATTTAATTAAAGGAACCAGCAAACGGTTCCTTTTTTTATGGGATTTTACAGATGCTGAGTAATGGAATAGAGAAAAATCCACTATTTAAGGAGATTAACTCTCTCTTAGAGGCGATGAATTTAAAGGCTGTGGATTGCATTAAAAATGATACACCTCAGGGTGTTCAGATGATTATAACTGTATACTCTCCTGAAAGGGAGATCACAACTGATGATCTAGCAGCAGTTTATAATATCATCTACCCTCGTTATCAAGTTATCTTTGGAGATAGGGATTTAATGCTTGAAGTATCATCTCCAGGATTACAAAGATCCTTAAGAGATACCTATGAGTTCTCTCTATTTACTTCAAGATTGGTTAAGGTTTATACCACTAAGTACTCATCTTGGGTTGAAGGGTATATTGAGCATAGCGATGAAAAGAGTGTCACACTTCGTGATGCTGTAATTATAGATACTGGATCAGAAGAGAAGGAAATTACACTTCCTTTTACAGAGGTCCAGAAAGCAAAATTGTCATTCCGCTGGGAGGAAAAGTAACAATGAATGGATTGAAGGAAGCTATCAGTCAGATGGTTGAGGATAAGCATATCTCTCAGGATATGGTTCTTGAAACGATCAGGGAGTTCATTAAAGCTGCCTATAAGAGAAAGTTCGGTACTGATGAAAATGTTGATGTCTCCTTTTCCGATGATCTAAATGAGGTACACGTTAGTGCTGTAAAGACAGTTGTAGCTGAAGAAAACTACTACAATGAGGTTACAGAGATTCCACTTGATGAGGCTCAGGAGCTTGCTGAGGGTGTTGAGATTGGGGATACCCTTATGATCCCACTTGATCCTCAGACCTTTGATCGTGGAGCTGTTCAATCTGCAAAGCAGCGTGCTCAGCAGACCTTTAAAGATATTCAGAATAACTACACCTATAAAGAGTTTAAATCTAAAGAGGGTGAAGTAATTCAGTGTTATGTTAATAGCCGCACACCATCCGGTGACATTATCATGAATGTTGGTAATGATACTGAAGGTATTCTTCCTGTAAAGAATCAATCCCCTCGTGAGACATATGCTCCAGGCGAAGCTGTAAAGTGTTATCTTGAGCGTGTTGAAAATGCCGATAATGGTGAAAACGCACCAAGAGGTGGCTTTAGAGGACGTAAAATAAAGAAGGATGTTCGTATTGTTCTTTCTAGAACAAGTCCCGAACTTGTTAGAAAGTTCTTAGAGATTCAGGTTCCTGAGATCTATGAAAAGCAAGTTGAGATCGTTCATATTGTACGTCAAGCAGGAACTAGAACTAAGATCGCTGTTCGTGCATTATCCCGTGATATCGACCCAATTGGAGCAACAGTTGGTCTTAAGGGTATTAGAATTCAAACTATCATGACAGAGCTTGATGGAGAGAAGATTGATGTTATTAAGTGGGAGGATAATCCACTTCAACTTATTGCAAATGCACTTACCCCTGCAAAGGTTAATAAAGTATTACCAATTGATCTTAATTCTAAACAGGCAGTTGCAATTGTTGATGATAACCAAGTTGGTTTAGCTATCGGTATCGGTGGTGTAAACGTCAAGCTTGCTCGTCAGCTTTGTGACTGGATGATCGAAGTTAAGACACAGGCTCAATTCGAAGAGATGGAGATCAGCCAAGATGCTCGTGAGCAAGCTGAAGCTATCTTTGAACGTGGTGATGAGGCATTCCTTGAAACTCCTGAAGAAACTCCTCTTACTCCAGAAGAGCTTGGAATTAGTGAAGATGAGACTCTCCTTTCAGATCTCAATATCTCTGATGAACTTGTTAAGAAACTTCAATATCATGATGTTTATACAGCTGAAGAGTACTTTGATCTTACACCAGAAGAACTTGACTCTATCGGCTTAACTGATGAAGAGAAGAGTGAGATCAATGCATGTATTGATGTTGAAGAGGAGCAAGAAGAGCAGTTTGAATGTCCTAACTGCCATCAAATTCTTCCCGCAGGTACAACAAAGTGTCCTAACTGTGGTGTAGAGTTTGAGTTTGAATAAAAATAAAGGTGAAAAATGAGCGAAGATAAACCTAAAGTAATTGTAATTAAAAAAACACAGGTACCTAAAGAAACTCCTCAGGTTGCAGTGCAACCTAAAGAGGAGAAGAAGGTAGTTGTTGTTAAAAAGAAGATTGTTACAGTGCGCCCAAAGATTAAAGAAGAGAAGAAGGAAGAAGAGGTTAAGAGTGTTGAAGTAAACAACACTCCTCAAAAGCCTTCAGCTCCTTTAAAACCTCAAAATCAAGCACAGGAGAAGAAACCACTTGTTTCTCCAAAACCATCTCCTGTCGCTAGAGATCGTAGTCGTCTTTCTGCAACTGTTCCTGAGGCTAATCGCAACATTATCAAAGGAGAGAGATTAAATTCATCTCTTCATTTTGGTCCTGTTGTTATAAAGCCCAATAATCTTCCTCCTGTACCAGGACAAAAAATTCCTGAAGGTCAGGCAGCTCCAGCACGTCCTCGTGTGGCTGGTGTTGTAGGAGGCCGTCCTGTTAGAACTCCTGGTGGTCAGAGAGGTCAAGGTAGATTCGCTCAAAGAGGAGACTCTCCTAGAGAGGGTTTCCGTCCTCAAAATGGTCAAAATAGACGTCCATTCCAAGGTCAAGGTCAAGGCAATGGAAGTGGCTTTAATGGTGCTAGAGGCAATGGCATGAATAGAGGAGGTTTTACTCCTCGTCCAGGTGTCTCTCGCCCTGCATCCAGTGGCGATGCTCCAGATATCAACCAGAAGGGTGCTCAGCGTAAGGTTGGAGGAAGGAAGAAGGAATCTCAAGACTATAGAAGTCGTAAAGAACAAGAGATTGACTTCCAGTTCCAGCAGAAGAAGAAGGAAGAGATCCGTCTTGCTGCAGTTCCAAAATCAATTGATATCATGGAGAATATCACAGTCGCTGATCTTGCAAAGAAGATGAACTTAAAGGCATCTGATATCATCTCCAAGCTCTTTAAGATGGGTATGATGGTTACAATTAACCAGCAGATAGACCATGAAACAGCTGAGATCATCGCAAGTGAATATGGATGTTCTGTTCATCTTGTATCTCTCTATGACGAAACAATTATCGAGAACAATGATACAGATAAAGAGGATGATATGGTTCCTCGTGCTCCAATTGTTACCATCATGGGACATGTTGACCATGGTAAAACTAAGCTCCTTGATGCTATTCGTTCAACCGATGTAGCAGGTGGTGAGTTTGGTGGTATCACACAGCACATCGGTGCTTACAAGGTATCAGTACCAGGTCGTGGCGATATTGTCTTCTTAGATACTCCGGGTCACGCTGCCTTCTCAATGATGAGAGCTCGTGGTGCTCAAGTTACAGATATCGTTGTTCTAGTTGTAGCTGCAAATGATGGTGTTATGCCTCAAACTAGAGAGGCTATTGACCATGCACTTGCGGCAAAGGTTCCAATAATTGTAGCTATCAACAAGTGTGATCTTCCAGACTCAAATCCTGATAGAGTTATGCAACAGCTCTCTGATATCGGACTTGTTCCAGAAGAGTGGGGTGGTCAGACACTATACTGCCGTATTTCTGCGCTTAAGAAGCAAGGTATCGAAGATCTTCTTGATACTATTCTTCTACAGTCTGAGATGCTTGAACTTAAAGCTAATCCAAACTGCCGTGCAGTTGGTAAGGTTCTTGAATCTAGAATTGACCAAGGCAGAGGTACAGTTGCAACTGTAATGATCCAAAAGGGTACATTAAAGCAGGGCGATTATTATGTAGCAGGTATCTATCCTGGTCGTGTAAGAGCTATGTTTGATGATAAAGGTAAGAAGATTACAACTGCAGGACCTTCAACTCCTGTTGAAATAATTGGTCTTTCTAATATTCCATCTGCAGGTGACCCCTTCCAGGTAACTGAAGATGAGAAACAAGCAAGAATGGTAGGTGCTAAGAGACAAGAGCTTGAAAAGCTTGGTGCTTCTGGTTCTGCTAATAAAGTTACACTTGAAAACCTTGCTGATAAGATTAAAGCTGGTGAGATTAAGGACTTCAACGTTATCATCAAAGGTGACGTACAAGGTTCAGTTGAAGCACTTCAAGGGACCCTTGAAAAGCTATCTAACAGCGAGATTCGTCTTAATGTTATTAGAGCATCTGCCGGTGCTATCATCGAAAGTGATATTACCTTGGCCGCTGCCTCTAGTGCACTTGTAATTGGATTTAATGTTCGCCCAACTCCTCGCGCCCAAGCTTTAGCTGAGCAAGAGAAGGTTGAGATCAGAAAGTACAATGTCATCTATGATGCTGTTGATGATATCAAAGCAGCTATGGAAGGCATGCTCTCTCCTGAGATCAAAGAGGTTGATATTGGTAAAGCTGAAGTTAGAGACACCTTCCGTGTTCCTAAGGTTGGCGTTGTTGCTGGTTGTTATATTACAGAAGGTAAGGTTACAAGAAACGCATTCGTTCGTGTAATTCGTGACTCCATTCAGATCAACAAAGAGAACATCCGTATCTCATCTCTTAAGAGATTCAAGGATGACGCTAAAGAGGTCACAATGGGTTATGAGTGTGGTATTGGACTTGAAAACTTCCAGGACATCCAAGTGGGTGATACTCTTGAATTTGTACTCAAGCAAGAGATCGCAAGAAAGCTGGAGGATACTGAAGTATGAGTGAGTTCTCAGGTGCAAGACTTGAGTCAAGGATTCTTGAAACTATCTCAACTATGATCGTTAATGGTATGATCAAGAATCCCCATCTCTCTCGTTTTGCTTCAATTACTGATGTTAAACTTGCAAGTGATAATACCTCAGCAACTGTTTTAGTTTCAGCTATAACTGAGAGTGAGCTTGATAGAAGTGTTAAAGCTTTAAATTCAGCTTCTGGCTTTATTCAAGCTCATATTGCTAAAGTACTTAAAACCAGAAATACACCTGTTTTACTCTTTAAAGCAGATAGAAGCTATCAGGAGGGTGAGAAGATCAACAACCTGATAGATAAAGCCATGGGAAGGTAATGGTTAATTCTAGGATACTAATAGTTGATAAGGAGGAGGATATTACCAGTTTCTCCTCCCTTTCAAAGGTGAAAAAAGAGTATAAAGGTTTAAAGGTTGGACACACAGGAACTCTTGATAAGTTTGCTTCTGGTTTAATGGTTGTCCTTGTTGGCTCAGCTACTAAGCTTGCACCTGTTTTTTCTGGTATGGATAAAAGCTATAGAGCTACAATAAAATTTGGAGAAGAGACAGATACTCTTGATAGAGAAGGTGAAGTTATAAAGAAAAGTGATGTACCTTCTTTAAGTGTTCTTGAGAGTGTTTTACCCCTATTTAAAGGTTGGATCGAACAAAAACCACCAATTTACTCTGCTATACATATAAATGGAAAGAGAGCTTATAGTGAAGCTAGAAAGGGCAAAGAGGTTGATATGCCATCTCGTCCGGTTAGAATTGATTCTTTAACTCTTGAGTCATTTAATAACGATATAGCATTAATTGATGTATCCGTCTCTAAAGGTACCTATATTCGTTCTCTTGCACGTGATATAGCAGAAAAAGCAAACTCTTCTGCTCATCTAATAGCCTTAGATCGATATAGGGTGGGGCCTTATACAAAAGCGGATATAACAGGACTTAACTCTAGTAAAGAAAAGAGTGATGAATTACTTTCAAGAGTAATTAAGAACTCCTATTTACTTGATGAAAAATATTTAAAACAATTTAAAAATGGAGTTTGTAAAGAGTCTTTCTTTAATAGTAATATTGAAGATGGCTACTTTAGAGTACTTCTATCTAATGTTGTTATTGCTGTATGTGAAAAGAAGGAGGATAGGCTACATACAGTTGCCTTTCTATAGATGAAAATATATTCCTTTAATGAATTATTAACAAATCATGAACTAGAAAATAAACCTATGGCTATTGCTATAGGAGTATTTGATGGAGTTCACTTGGGTCATAAAGATATCTTTACCTCATTGGTAAAAGGTGCAAAACGTGACAAAGCTGAAAGTATGGTAATTACTTTTTCAAAGAATCCTAAGAAAAAAGTACATTCTCTTGATAGTATGCGTCTTAGAGAAGATTATGTAGAATCATTTGGAATTAATTACTTTACTATTATTGACTTTTCTGAAGATTTCAGTAAGATATCAGGCAGTGAGTTCATTCGCTTGCTGCGTACTATCTGCCGTGTTAAACGAGTCGTAGTCGGTGAGGACTTCAAATGCGGTAACCCTAGCTCCCAGATAACGGCTGGAGAACTTGGGGAAGAGTTTCACAAACAGGGTTCTCCTGTTCGAGTGATCATCCGTCCTGCGGTGTTGGACGGAAAAGGCAGAAGAATCTCCTCCACAATGCTAAGAGAAATGATTTCACGGGGACGCCTTTCAGCTGCTGAAAAGCTTTCCACAAGGTTTTATCAAATTGACCTCTCAGCTTTAAATAGTAAAGTTGATTCAGACAATTTGATAGTTGACACAACTACCTTAGAGCAACAGCTTCCTCCTAAGGGAAAATACATAGGAGTGCTTAGGCTTCAAGGTGGATATGCAAGTGTAGATAGCTTCTCGATAGAAGATGGTTATTTATTCTTTCCAGGGGTGTCAAGAATGCCTGATACACTATCAATATTAACCAAGGAGTAATAAAGGTTTATGGTTACAAAAGAGCAGAAAGCTTCAATTGTTTCAGAGTTTGGCGGCAACACCGCTAACACAGGTGACAGTGCAGTTCAGATTGCACTTCTTACAGCTAGGATCAACGATCTTCAGGGACACTTTAAGGAGAACCCAAAAGACCATGCTGGTAGAAGAGGTCTATTAAAGCTTGTTGGTCAGCGCCGTCGTCTTCTTAGATACGTAAAAAATCGTGATATCAACGAATACAGAGATCTTATCTCTAAGTTAAATATCAGAAAGTAAATAAAATAGGAGCTTAGCCTAGTGGCTAGGCTTCTCTTATAAAGAACAATAAAGAACGAATAAGGATTGATTTATGTTTAACACTACTACAGTTTCGGTTAAGATCGGAGACGGCGAGCTCGTTTTCGAGACCGGAAAAATTGCAAAGCAGGCTAATGGTGCTATCTATGCACACTATGCCGGTTCTGCAGTCATTGCAACAGTATGTTGTGGTGACCAGCCCTCCGAACCAATTGATTACGTACCAGTTTCTGTTGAGTACAATGAAAAGTACTATGCAGCTGGTAAGATTCCTGGAGGATTCTTAAAGAGGGAATCAAAACCAAAAGATAAGGAGATCTTAGTATCACGTCTTATCGATCGCCCAATGAGACCTTTATTTGATAAGGCTTTTGGACGTGAAATCCAGATTGTACCTACTGTTGTATCTTCAGATATGATACACACACCAGATATCATTGCTATCAATGCTGCATCTTGTGCTGTTACAATCTCTGATATTCCCTTCTATGGACCTATTGCAGCTGTACGTGTTGCTTTAATCGATGGAAAATATGTAATTAATCCAACATTCCAAGAGATCCCTCAAGCTAAACTTGATATCGTTGTTGCTGGTACTCATGATGGTATCACAATGGTTGAAGGTGGTGCAAAAGAGGTTTCAGAGCAGGATATGCTTGATGCTATCGAAGCTGCACAGCCTGTTATCACTGAGATCTGTGAAGCTCAGATGAAGATGAGAGAGCTCTGTGGAAAAGAGAAACTTCCTTTAATGGATATTACAGAAGATCTCTCTTGGCTTGAACCTGTTAGAGAGTATGCTATTCCTCTTGAGAAGGAGGCTTCCTTCGTAAAAGGTAAGCTTAATAGATATGCAGCACTTGAAAAGGCTCATAACCAAGTTAAAGAGCACTTTGCAACTTTAATTGCAGAAGATGAAAAGCGCCCAGGTCAGCTTGCTGCTCTCTTTGAAGATCTTGAGTATACCATTCTTCGTTCTTCCATCCTTAATGATGGAGTTAGAACTGATGGTAGAAAGGTTACTGAAATTAGACCTATTACCTGTGAAGTATCTGTACTTCCATGTGCACATGGTTCTGCACTCTTTACAAGAGGTGAAACTCAGTCATTAGCTGTTACTACTCTTGGAACTGCTCAAGATGAACAGATGTTCGATACAATTGATGGAGAAAAGAGCTTTAGTAACTTTATGCTCCACTACAACTTCCCTCCATATTCAGTAGGTGAGTGTGGTCGTTTAACAACAGGAAGAAGAGAGATCGGACATGGTCACCTTGCTCAAAGAGCTTTAGAGGCTGTTGTACCTAAGAAAGATTCTTTCCCTTACACAATCCGTGTTGTATCTGAGATCATGGAGTCAAATGGTTCCTCTTCAATGGCATCTGTTTGTGGTGGTTGTCTTTCATTAATGGATGCTGGTGTTCCTATCTCTAAGCCTGTTGCTGGTATTGCTATGGGTCTTATCACAGATGGTGCTGACTATAAGAAGTATGTAGTTCTTTCTGATATCCTTGGTGAAGAAGATCACCTTGGCGATATGGACTTTAAGGTAGCTGGTACTAAAGATGGTATTACTGCATTCCAGATGGATATTAAGATCGCTGGTGTAACTCCAGAGATTATGTCTAAGGCACTTGCTCAAGCAAAAGAGGGAAGAATGCATATTCTTGGCATTATGGCTGAGACTCTTCCTGGACCTAGAGCTGAGATCAGTGAACTTGCTCCTAAGATTCTTACAGTTAAAGTTCCTGAAGATGCAATTGGTGCAATCATTGGTACAGGTGGTAAGACAATTAAGAGCATTGCTCAGCAGTCTAACTCTGAAGTCAACATTGATGATGATGGTACTGTAACAATCTATGGTAGAAACAATGCATGTGCACAGAGTGCAAAGAAGCTTGTTCTTTCAATTATTGAAAAGCCAGAGGTTGGTAAGATCTACCATGGAACAGTTAAGAGAATTGTTGATTTTGGTGCATTTATCGAAATCCTTCCAGGAAAAGAGGGCCTTTGCCACATCTCTAAACTTTCTAAGAAGAGAGTAAAGCAGGTCTCTGATGTTCTTAAGGTTGGCCAAGAGGTTGATGTAAAGCTTATTGATATCGATCGCATGGATCGTCTCAATCTCTCTTATGTTGACGCTCTTCCTCCTGAAGAGAAGAAGGAGAATGAGGACAAGTGAGTTTAAACTGTCCAATAATCTTAAAAGAGGGGGCTCTCGCTCCCTCTTATCAAACAGAGGGGAGTGCAGGAGCTGATATTTCAGCTTATCTCCCATCTGGTCCATTTACTTTAACTAAAGGTTCCTTTGCCGCAATCCCAACTGGCATCTTTGTAGAGATCCCAAAAGGGTATGAGATACAGGTGCGTCCTCGTTCTGGTCTTGCTTTTAAATATGGAGTTACTGTACTTAACGCTCCTGGAACTATCGACTCTGATTACAGAGGAGAGATTAAAGTAGTTTTAATTAACCACTCTGATAAAGACTTTATTATCAATGATGGAGATAGAATTGCACAGCTTGTATTTGCAAAATATACGCGTGCAGACTACACTATGACAGATAAGCTTTCTGAAACTGACCGTGGAAATGGTGGTTTTGGATCAACAGGAGTCTAGTGTCCAATTGAAGGGGAATAAGGCACATTTTACACTGCTTAGATTTCACATAAGTCGTGAGTTTCTCTTAAACTTTGCAGTTTCATTTACATTTTTCTTCTTTATATTTTTTATTAATCAGATATTACTGCTTGTAAAAAAGGTAATGCTTAAAAATGTAGATATCTTTACAGTATTAACTTTAGTTGTATGTGCCATTCCTCAATTCTTACTATATGTAATTCCATTTGCAACACTTTCCGCCTCCTCGATGGTTCTTGGTGATCTGGGAGCAAATAATGAACTACTTGCAATGCGTAGTGTGGGTATATCTCTATCTAGAGTTTACCAAGTACTAATTACAATGGCTCTAATAATGAGCCTAATTACCTTTTTAATTGCAGATCTTTTAGTTCCTTGGTCAGCTAGAACCTACCGCGATATGCTCTCAGATGTAATGAGAGAGCTACCCACCTTTGAAATTAAATCAAACTCTGTTAATACCGTTGGCGATATTGTAATGAGTAATGGTTTAGTTGAAGGCGATACGATCAAAGATCTACTTATAATAAATAATGCAAGTGAAAATGAACAAACACTTCTCTCTAAAGAGGGGCATTTAGAGTTAATTGATCCATTTAACTTTATCTATCGTTTAGATCTCACTGAGCCAAATATTCTATTTACCGATTCCAATATCGACTCCTATGGTCTCTCTGATAGCAGTAGCGCAACTGTTTATCTTAATTTTTCTTCCCAGGTACCAACACTTACAAGTCAATCACCATCCCAGCTTTCAAGTAAGGAATTACGTGCATTAATAGCTGAACGTGACGAGGTAAGAAGGAGTGATATAGCAATATTTTATCAAGAGAGGGAGAGTGCTAAAGCTGAGATAGCTGATTCTCTTTCCTCAATTAAAAGTAGCAGTGACTACAATAATGTTGAAACTCTTATCTCTGATAATCTATTTATGCTTGAATCAGCATTAAGTAAGAAGCCTATAAACTTCTACTTCCAATACTATACAGCTGAGTTACATAAGAAGATGGTTCTTTCTTTAGCTTGTCTATCTTTGGTTGTTATCTCTCTTCCTTTAAGTTTCTTTAGAATACGATATGGAAGATTATCAGGATTTGGACTATCGCTTTTAATAGCTGTTTTATATTGGTACTTCCTTTTTGGAGTTCAGTTAAAGATCTTTGATGTTACATTTTCATCCGCGTTTTTAATGTGGATTCCTGATGTTACTATCTTTATCATTGGCTTACTGCTTCTCTTTTTAAGAAGGAGAAGTGCATGAAGATACTAGATAGATACATTCTCTTTTCAGTCTTAAAAACCGCAATAGCCACACTCTTAATATGTACCTGCTTGGTAGTTGCGGTTGAACTCTTTTCACAGATGAATCAGATAGTATCAAATTCTGTATCCATCTCAAGTTTGATTAAATTATCAATTCTTGGTGTCCCTAAGTATTTGATGATGGTTGCATCTCTCTCCTTTCTTTTTGCTGTCACCTTCTTTTTATCTCAGCTTCAAGCTAATAATGAGATGATTATCTTCTACAACTCAGGTATCTCATACTTTAGAATTATTACCCCCATCTTAATTCTTGCTATTATAGTTACGCTTCTCTTTACTCTCTTTTCAGAGAGTGTTTCGATCGAAGCAACGATAGAACATGATAAGCTTTCAGATGAACTATTTGGGGCTTCTTCAACTCAAGATAATAGAAATATTACCTTAACTGATAGTGAAGGCAACTATATGATACATGCATCACGCTACAATAGTGATAATGAACGTATCTTTAATGTAACTACTGTTGAAACTGAAATTGGAAGAATTAAAAGAAGAGTATATGCCGATTATGCTGACTATAGTGATGGGTATTGGACTTTTTATAAAGCTAAAGTTCAAGATATCGATTCTCTTCAAAGAGTTGTAAACTCCTATGAAGCTGATGTCTTTCCCTATGAGAAGATTACACTTGAACCCAGACTCTTTAGAAACCTTTCTGGTAGTTTATCGACAATGCCACACGCTGACGCAATTACTTATTTAAGACGAATGAAGGTCCTTGATAACGATAGCTATAATAGTAGTTTAACAGAGTATCTTGAGAGGATCTTTTCTGCTTTACCTATATTGATATTGATGCTTATTTCGTGTTCAATGAATTATAAATTTAAAAAGAATGTCTTTTTATTTAGTGTAATACAGAGTCTCTGTACAGCTGTTGTTTACTATGTTGTTCAGATGGTGGCTTCAATTATGGCAGAGCAGGGGGTTATACACCCAGCTCTTTCAATTTTGCTTCCTGTATTTACAGTTGCTCTTCTTGCACTGATAATAAGAGTTATTGGAAGTAAAAATGGCTAAGAAAATATTTACAGAACTTCTACGTGATAATGAAACAAGGGCTCGTCTTGGATATATTGATCTACCTCATGGTAGAGTAGAGACCCCTGCATTTATGCCAGTTGGTACTAATGCAACTGTTAAAGGGATATACCAAGATAAGATTAAAGATATTGGCTATAAAATCATTCTTGCAAATACATATCACCTATACTTAAGACCTGGAATGGAAGTTATTGAAAAGTTTGGTGGTGTTCATAAGTTTTCAAACTGGAATGGAAATATCTTAACAGATTCAGGTGGCTTTCAGGTCTTTTCACTCTCAGGGTTAAGAAAAATTAAAGAAAGTGGCGTTCATTTTCAATCACATATTGATGGATCAAAACATGTATTTACCCCTGAAAAGGTTGTCGATATCCAAAGCATTATCAATAGTGATATTGCAATGTGTCTTGATGTCTGCACACCTCCTGGAATTGAATGGAGGAATGCTGCTGAGGCTTGGCGTGTTACAAAGCTTTGGGCAGAGCGTTCAATTAAAGAGCGTGATAGATTAGGTGAACGTTTTCATGGAAATTTATTTGGTATTGTTCAAGGAAACTTCTATAAAGATCTAAGAAAGGAGAGTGCATTAACTCTTTCAGAGATGGACTTTCCAGGGATTGCTATCGGAGGCTTATCAGTAGGAGAGTCTAAAGAGCAGTTTAATGAGTTCCTCTCATATACAGCTGAATTTATTACCGATGAAAAGCCTAGATATGTAATGGGGATCGGTTCTCCTGATTACATCTTTGAATGTGTTGAAAATGGTATCGATCTTTTTGATTGCGTACTCGCAACTCGTATGGCTCGTAATGGTGGCCTTTTCACAGATGATGGCGTTATTACAATGAAGAAAGCCTTTCATAAATTTGATGAGTCTCCTATTCAAGAGGGGTGTACCTGTACTGCTTGTCAAAAGTACTCAAGAGCCTATATGCATCACCTTATTAAGTGTAATGAGATGCTTGGTGGTATGCTTGGAACTGAACATAACCTTACATACCTTTATACACTGCTTGAAAGGATTAAAAAGAGTATAAGGGAGGGTAGCTTTGCGCTCTTTAAGAAGGAATACCTTAAGCGATTCTACCACCAGTGAGAAGAACTCTCTTATAATGATGATCTGTACTTTACTATCTCGAACACTCGGGATAGTAAAGAGTGCTGTTATCTCCTCAATCTTTGGTGGCGGTGCAGTAACTGATGCGATTAACTTTGCTTATAATATTCCAAATAGTCTTAGAAAATTGTTTGCAGAGGGCTCTTTAAATGCAAGTTATCTTCCTATATTTGCAGAAAAGAGGGATGAGAAAGAAGAGAGTAGTTACCTATACTCATTAATTATTAACTTTCAAATAGTTATATTTATACCCCTTATTTTAATTACCATCTTTTATGGAAGAACTATTATTACCTTTCTTTCAAATTTTAATAGTGATTATCAGATAAATATAGCCTCTTCTCTATTACCATATTTTACTCTTTTTCTATTTTTTATTTCGCTTTCATCTCTATTTGCCACTATCTTACAAACAAGAAGATGCTTTCTCTCTTCAAGTGCAGCTCCTATTTTTTTCTCCTTAGCTGTTATTCTCTCATTATCTATCTTTTCAAAGTATGTTGGAGAGTATGCAATGGCAATAGGAACTGTTAGTGGTTCTATTGCTCAATGCTTAGTTTGTTTTATTGCCCTTAAAAGATTTCATTTAAAATACTACTTTACCTTTGATTTTTCTTATCCTCTTTTTAAAAGGATGTTACGCTCCTGGCTTCCTGCAACAATAACTTCACTCGTTGCTGTTATCTCTCAGCAGATTACCTATTACTTCGCCTCTTCCTTAGAAGCGGGTTCGATAACAGCATTTTCTAATGCAATTATCTTTTATCAAACTCCATATGGGATCTTCTTCACAGCGATCGCAGGAGTCTTCTTTCCGGAGTTATCAAGAGTAAAAGATGATAAAAAGAGGGGAGAGATCCTTTTAAAATCGCTTACATATCTATACACGCTACTTCTTCCATCTGCATTAATCCTTACAGCTTTAGGTAAGGAGTGTATAGCTATAGTATTGCAGCATGGCGCTTTTACACTTGAAAACACACTTTTAACTTACTCTGTTCTTATCTATTATCTTCCCTCTATGATCAGCAGTGCCTTTTATGCGATGCTTCAAAGAAATTGCTATGCTAGAGGGGAGTATAATAGGGCTCTCGTTGTCTCTATTATTACTTCATTTGTAGATGTACTTCTTACTTATATTTTTATTAAAGCGGGATTATTAGTTAAATCTATTTCAATTGCTTATCTAATTTCATCAACATTAGGGTTTATTATTCTTCTAATATATGAAAAGAATTTCTCTTTAATTAGTTTTATTAAAGAGATACTTAAATTAACTTTAATTAATCTTCCAACTCTTATTTTAACTATTTTGTATTTAGTTTATGGCTTTACTTACTACAAAGAGGGAGCAAGTTTTCACTCTATCACTTTAACGCTTCTATTTGGTTTTGCGTTTGTTCTTATAGTCTTCATTCTATATGTAGTTTTTCATGTATCCTTCTTAGAGGGGCTTAAGAGAAAAAAAATAGCCCCAAAGAATTAAATCAATGGGGCATAGTTTAATTAGAAGGTCGCAACTTTAATATCTTTAACAGTGAAGTCGTACTTAGTTCCATTAATATCAAACTTAAGTTCATCACCTTTACTCTTATTCATAAGAGCCATTCCAAGTGGTGTCTTAAAGTTAAGAATATGTCTATCTGGATCACTTTCCCACTGTCCTAAGATTGTATAAGTAACATCCTTATTTTGGATATTGTCTCTTAGATCAACCTCAGTACCAAAGCTAATCTTAGAGCTATCAACCATGCTAGGTGTGATGACCTGAGCCTTCTCAAGCTCATCAGTAAGGGTTCTAAGCTTAGCATTAAGGTTCTTCTGCTTATCTTTACCATACTGATATTCGCTATTCTCTCTAAGGTCACCTAAAGCTCTAGCATCTGCGATCTCAGCAGCAACCTCCTGTAGCTCAACATGCTCAATATGATCCTTCTCTTTAATCTTCTCATCGAGAGCTTTCTTTGTGCATAAGAACCCTGTAGGAATTAAATTATCAGTATTAACTGGTTTCTCATCATCAAAGAACCTAAAGGATGGGAAGCGCTCGCCAATTGCATGACGAACTTCAATGTACTTGCCTTTATCAATGTACTTGTCAGATGCAATAATTGAGTAGATGCGTGAAGCAAGCTCTTCATCACCTTTTTCAATTGCCTTGTAGATGCTCTTATCAGTAAAGAGATACTGACTAACAAGTTGGTTTCTCTTCTTATTCTCAGTAACCTCTTTCTTGAGTTCTACACAGCTAGCTGTATATTCAAGTAAGAGAAGCTGGGTAAGAATAAGAGTTTCTGCTGTGATACCAGCCTTTTCCCACTCCTTGCTAGATGCATTCTTTAAGTTCCATAAGAAGACATCAGAAAGGTCTTTAAAGTTTTCAACGCTATCTTTTAAGATGCGTGTATAAACTTTACCCTGACCATTGCTCTTTAATCTCTCTGGAATATAAGCATAGGTGTAGTAGGGGAAGCATCTTCTTAATACCTCTGCCCAATCTTTATCGATATCGATTACTTGATCTAAGAAGGCCTTTTTAAGCTCTGCATTGGAGATCTTATCAAAGATAGAAACCTTATCGCTAAGACGATTGTATAAGTCATCGAAGATTTCAGAGGAATCAAGCTGAGCTGTTGAGATGTGGTCTCTTGAACGAAGCATATCAAGAAGTAGATATGAGGCAATAACAGTGTCATTTACCTTATTCTTCTGTTTCTTAAGTTCATCATTAAAGAACTTTATCATCTCAGAAAAGGCATCAGATTCTGTGTCATATCCAGCTTGGATGAAATCTCTAAGGATCTTAACTTTATTATAAAAATCATCTTCACCTTTGAAGAGTAAGAGTTTCTTCTCTTCAGGAGTTATAGGAGTAGAGCGAAGAGTATATGTCTCATTTTCTCCAGTAACAACTGAGAAATAGGGGTTCTCCATAAGCTCTTTCTTAGCATCCTTTTTAAAAGCATCCCACTCTTTATCTGTAAGGATCTGAGGAACAAGTTCTTCCTTCATCTCCTTTAAAGAGCACTTATTATTATGACTCTCCATAATGGTAGTAAGTGCCCACTTAGTGTCACTCTTAATCTTTTGGGCAAGCTTCTGAGGAACGGCAGCTTTAAGAACACGAATATTGTTTTTAGGAAGTGGAACTAAAGCTTTAAATGCCATATCAGCAGACATCTTAGCTTCTGTTTTGCCAAAAGCTACAATAACTTCATTGGGAGTAATCTTCTTAATAACGCCCAGACGATTTGTTGATCTTTGATAAACGAAACTACCATTATCAAATGCGATATCAACTTCAAAAGCGGCAATAGCTTTTAGAACATCATCTTTATTGTTATCAAGACCTGACTTTTTGATGCACTCTTTTAAGCGTGAAGAGGAGGCATACTTCTTCTGGTATGCAGCAACAAGGGCACTTCTTGCATTTAAGTTCTCTTTATTAAGTTCAAGTTCTTTCTTTAAGACTTGGATATATTGATCATTATTAGCTGCAACTTTCTTTAAGAGTTCATCTAATAGAGTTGTAGCGGCTTCATGACCAATTTGAGATGCCACTTTATCAGCAACACCCATAAAATAACCAAAATCATTACCTTGAAGATCTAAAAGGATAAGCCAGATAGCTTTAACATTATCTAGATCTTTTGCAGTGATATAGCGAGAAAGAGCTCTATGATAACTAAGTAATGCATTATCAATATCGCCAAGTTCTCTGTAGTGGTCAGCAAGTTTTCTTGTAATAGTTTTCTCATCGAAATCTACCTTTACAAGACGAGCATAAACAGGCCACTTCTGGTCATCTCTACCAGTCTCCTCATAGCAATCTGCAAGTATGCGAAGGGCAAACTTATTCTCATTAAGGGCAAGAATCTTATTACAAATATACTCAGTAACAGGCCAGTTATGAGCTTCGTAGAAGGTTAGAAGAAGATTCTGCATGTTAATATTATCTTCTTGAGGACGACGGATCATACCAATAAGGCCTGAAACAAAGCGTCCATAAACACTATCTTCTCTTTCACTAATAAGTTTATCAGACTTCTCCTTGAGTGCAAGAAGATCCTCACTGTCAACTTTTCTGACAGCCTTATCAAGTTCTTCTAGAGTATCTACTTTAAAAGAGGTGAGTTCACTCTTGGTAAAAGCTCTGTCATCTTTAAGCATGGTGTCAATTTTCACAATTAGCCTCCGGCTTTATATTTTTATTATTCAAATAAAAGAAAAACAAACCGGGCAGGCAGTGAAACCTGCTCGGCGTTGCTTTTAATTGATAGATTTATAATATAACAAGTTTTCTAAAATGGCAAGGTGTTAATTAACAGCTCAAGCTAACTTATTTCTTTATATTATTTTAATTTCAGTTATTTAATAAACTATATTTTAGCGTTCAAATAATAAATCCTGATAGAATATTATTTATCGAGAAGTAGAAATAGGTTATAATAAGGCGCATGAGCAAAAGAAGAATAGAAATTGCCCCTTCAATACTATCAGCAAACTTTGCATTTGTTGGTGATGCAGTAAATCAGATTAATGAATCAGGTGTGCCATATGTCCACCTTGATGTTATGGATGGATCCTTTGTCCCTCCAATTACCTTTGGTGCAAAACTAATTAAAGATATTAGACCACTTTCTGATCTTATCTTTGATGTGCATTTAATGATTGACGCACCTGAGCGTCACATTGATGAGTTTGCCGATGCAGGTGCTGATATCATCACGATTCATGCAGAGAGTACAATTCACCTAAGTCGTCTTCTTTCATACATTCGCTCTAAAGGTATTAAAGCAGGTATCTCTATTGTACCTTCAACTCCTGTTTCTCAAATTACCCCTATTTTAGAGCTTTGTGATCTCGTGCTTGTTATGACTGTCAACCCAGGGTGGGGTGGTCAAACATTGATCCAAAGTTGCTTAGATAAGGTAGTTGAACTTAAAGAGATTAGAGAAGCTGAAGACTATGACTTTCTTATAAGTGTAGATGGCGGGGTAAATGCTGATACGATTCAAGATGTAACAACTGCTGGCGCTGATATTGCTGTAATGGGTTCAGCTTTCTTTAGAGAAAGTGATAAGAGTGCATTTATTGAGAAGATTAACACTCTTGTTGATGAGAGTATTAGATGAAAGCTGTAATTCAGGTTGCTAAAAATGCATCAATTACTGTTGATGATACCTTAATCTCATCAATGTCTTATGGATTACTTGTCTACTTCTGCGTTGAGAAAGATGATAATGAAGAAAAACTTATTCCATTTTTAGATCGTATTGTAAAGATGAGAATCTTCAAAGATGAAAATGAGAAGATGAATTTAGATGTTAAGGATATTGATGGTGCTGTGATGCTTATCTCTCAGTTTACCTTAGCCGGAGATGTTTATCATGGTCATCGTCCCGGTTTTGATAATGCAGCACCAGCTAAAGAAGCTAGTTCCGTTTATAAACTGGCACTAGATTATCTTAAAAAAGAAGGGTATAAAGTCTGCCAGGGTGCCTTTGGTGAACATATGAATGTATCATATATCAATGATGGACCTGAGACTTTTATTTTAGATAGTCAGTATATGAAATTTTGATAATAAAACAAAAATTCAATTTTTTGTTTTATATAGGGTATAGGAGATTTTACTATGGCTAAGATCAATGACAACAATGACTCTGTCCAAAAGGCCAGAGCGGAGGCGCTTGAAGCTGCTCGTGCTCAAATAGACAAGCAGTTTGGCAAAGGCTCACTAATGAAGCTTGGTGATGCTCGTGAAACTATGAATGTTGAGTGCATTCCTTCAGGTTCCTTGCTACTGGATGAAGCGCTTGGAGTAGGTGGTTACCCTAAGGGCAGAGTAATTGAGATCTACGGACCTGAAAGTTCAGGTAAAACAACACTTGCCCTTCATGCAATCGCTGAGTGTCAGAAAGCGGGAGGTACTGCTGCTTTTATTGATGCAGAGCATGCACTTGACCCAAGTTATGCAAAAGCACTTGGTGTTAATATCGACGAACTTTGGATTTCTCAGCCAGATAATGGTGAACAAGCCTTAGAGATTACAGAGTCTTTGGTACGTTCGGGTGCTGTTGATATCATTGTAGTTGACTCAGTTGCGGCATTAACACCACAATCTGAAATTGAAGGTGATATGGGTGACAGCCACATGGGCGTACAAGCTCGCTTAATGAGCCAGGCGCTTAGAAAACTTACAGGTATTCTTGCTAAAAGTAACTGTACAATTATCTTCATCAACCAACTTCGAATGAAGATAGGTGTTATGTTTGGAAACCCTGAAACTACTACAGGTGGTAATGCTCTTAAGTTCTATGCTTCTGTTAGAATGGATGTTAGAAAGATCGAATCTATTGGAAAGGGGCAGGATGATATTATCGGTAACCGCGTAAGAGTTAAGATAGTAAAAAATAAGGTTTCCCCTCCATTTAAGAAGTGTGAACTTGATCTTCTCTTTGGCAAAGGTATTAGTTATGTAGGTTCAATGCTTGATGCCGCTCTAAAATATGGAATTATTGAAAAGAGTGGTTCCTGGTACTCCTACAATGGAGAGAAGGTGGGGCAAGGTAGAGACCGTACTGTTGAGTACTTTGAAGCTAACCCAGCACTTACCGAGGAGATCGTAGCTGTATTAAGAGCTAAGATGTTCCCACCTAAAGGTGCTGAAGGTGAAAAAATAAAGAGTAACGGAGAAGTCAGCGAATAGTGGAAGTCGAAAACGAAAATGTTTTCAGCGGAGAAAAGCAGGTCTTTCATGCAGCCGAATTTGAAGGTCCTTTAGATCTGCTTCTTTACCAAATTCAGAAGTCAGAGATCAATATATACGATATTCCAATTGCTGAGATAACAGAACAGTTCCTTTTATACATAAAGGAGCATGAAAACTCAGGACTTAAGAATATGGCTGACTTTTACAAGATGGCCGCTGACCTTCTATATATCAAGAGTCGCATGTTACTTCCTGTTGAAGTTGAATTTGACGAGGAGTATGAAGATCCTAGACAGGAGCTTGTAGACAGACTTCTTGAGTATCAGAAGTTCAAAAAATATACAGATATGCTAACCGGGGTTACTACTCCGGATAGCTTCTATATACCTAGAAAAGAGAATCTTTTTGCTGTTCCATTTGCAGATGAAGATCTCTTTCAAGGTGTTACACTTCAAACTCTTTTAGATACTTTTGAAAAGCTTATCTCTCAAGTTGCACCTAATAAACTATTTAACGTTTATGAAGAGGTTACTGTTAATGAGAAGATTGCATTAATGCAAGAGCTATTTGAAACTAAAGATAAGATTACTCTTAGCGAAGTTATCGTCCATCTTGATGAAAAACTTCATATTATCTGCGCCTTTATGGCAATCCTTGAAGCAACCAAATTCCGTATGATAATCTTCACTCAAGAGGAGCCCAATGGCGAAATTTACATCATGCCTCGTCCTAAAGATTTTGATGAAGCTTTAGCTGATGAATATGATGAACAATATGATGAAATAATTGATAATGAACTTAGCGATGCTGATGACTTTTCAATTATTACCGATGAGGCTAAAGAGAAGATAAACTCTTTAGAAAAAGAGGTAGACAAAGAGGAAGAAGAGCTTAAAAAGGCAGAAGAGGAAGAGGATGCAGAAGAAGAGAATATCCTTGATGAGGAGGATGAGTAAAAGTGGCTAATCTAAGTGAAGATGCAAGAATAGTTGAAAGCGTTCTCTTTATTGAAAATGAGTCAATGGACATAGAAAAGCTTGCTAATATGACAGCTCTTGATGAAAAGAGCGTAGAAAAGGCGTTAAAAGAGTTAGCAAAGAATTATCAACTATCAAACCATGGAATCTTTCTAAAACTAAATGATGATGGCACTTGGTGTTTTTCTCCCTCCCAAGATCTTTATGAGAGACTTAGAAAGACATATGGTAAAAGAGTAGATAGAAGACTTTCTAGGGCCTCCCTTGAAACTCTATCTATCATCGCATATTCACAGCCCATTACTAGACGTGAGATTGATAATATTAGAGGTGTAACCTCTGATACCATTGTTCGTCTGTTAAGAGATCGTGAATATATCAAAGTAGTTGGAAGAAAAGATGTACAAGGACACCCTTGTCTCTATGGAACTAGTAGAAAGTTCTTATATGAGTTTGGCCTTCAGTCAATTAGTGACTTGCCAAAGTTAAATGAGATGGATCGCATGAGATTTGAAAAACAAGATGAAGGGGAGCTATTTAAAGAAAATGATTGAATATCCTATTAGATTACAAGCCTATATGGCAAAGTGTGGAGCAGGCTCTCGTCGCTCTTCTGAACTTCTTATAAAAGAGGGAAGAGTAATGGTCAACAATAAAGTTGTCCGTGAGATGGGCTATAAAGTTAATGAAGATGATATTGTACAAGTAGATACTGTTACTATTGAGCCTGCTGAAAATGTCTACTACATAGCTTTAAATAAGCCCAGAGGATATGTTTGTACAAACTATGACCCTAATGAAACACTCTATGCACGTGACCTTATTGGAATTAGAGATAATCGTCTACTTTTCAATGTAGGTCGTTTAGATAGAGACTCTAATGGCCTTATTCTCTTTACAAATGATGGTAATTTTGCAAATAGCATCATGCATCCAAAATTTGAAATTGAAAAAGAGTATTTAGTACATCTTGATAGAAAAGTAGATATCGAAGATTTAAAACAAGCTATTCAAGGTCTTTATATCGATATGGATAAACCATATAGAATAAAAAGCTATGAGTTTGTTCCAAGAAGAAAAGATTATATTAAGGTAATTTTAATTGAAGGAAAGAATAGAGAAATTAGAAAGATCTTCTCCTTCTTAGGATATGAAGTAAAAGGCCTTACTCGTATTCGTATTGGATGTATAGAGCTTGGAAATTTGGAAAGTGGAGAGTTTAGAAATCTTAGTAAAAAAGAGATCGAAGGGTTACTTTCTGGAAAGAATAGCTTAGAAGAGAGAAAGAAGTTTGGTGCCGCTTTAAAGAGAGAAAGGGCTATCAAAGCTCAAAAGAGAAGGGAGGAGAGAGATGATAATCGCAATTGATGGCCCTGCAGGATGTGGAAAAAGTACAATAGCCCGTCTCTTAGCTGATAAACTTGGCTTTTACTTCCTTAATACAGGTTCCTTCTATAGAGCAATTACATACGCTCATATTCTCTCAGGTGGAGATTGTAAAGATAGAGAAGCGGTTTTAAAGACTGCAAAAAAAATTAAAATTACAGTTGAGCATGGAGATATCTATATCGATGGCGTTGATGCAGAAGAGCATCTTCATACAAAAGCAGTAGATATGAATGCATCAATTGTATCCTCTGATCCAGCTTTACGAGAAATTGTAACAGAAAGAGTTCGAGAGATAGCAGGTAAGATGAATATAGTAACAGAGGGTAGAGATACCACAACTGTTATCTTCCCAAATGCTGAAGGTAAATTCTACTTTGATGCCTCTCCTGAGATCAGAGCAGAAAGGCGAATGAAACAGAATAGTGAAGGTCAATCTTTTGAGGAAATTCTTTCAGCTATAAAGAAAAGAGATGAAAATGATAAAAATAAAGCAGTTGGCTCCCTTAAAATTGCCAAAGATGCTGTATATATAGATACTTCTCACTTGACCATTGACCAAGTTTGTGAGAAAGTTATTAGCGTTATGCGTTTGAATTATAACGTATAATTAGATAGAAGGTATTAGGAGAAAAGAAGTGGAAGATGAAACTCAGATGACTGACATGCAGTCATTGCTGCAGGAGCAGTATCTAAAGTCACTTGCGGGCATTGAAGACGGTCAGATCGTAACCGGAACTGTTGTACAGTTAAATAACGACTATGTTTTTGTTGATGTAGGCTACAAGAGCGAAGGTAAGATTCCTGTAGACGAATTCATTGAGCTACCAAAGCTTGGTGATAAAGTTAATGTTGCTATTGTCAACAAAGAAGGAAAGGGCGGACAGATTATTGTCTCAAAGAAGAAGGCTGATGCAAAAGAGAGAGCTGAATCTCTTAAAGAAGCAGCTGAAAACAGAACCCCTGTTCTTGGTAAGTTTTCAAAGGTCATCAAGGGTGGCTATGAAGTAGACCTTGGTGCAGATTATAAGGGCTTTTGCCCACTTTCAAAGGCTGATGTTGTTAGAGTTGAAGATCCTCAATCTTTAATTGGCAAGACAGACTATTTCGTAATTGATAAGTTCCACGCTGGAACAAAGCTTAAGAGCGTTGTTTCTCGTCGTGAATATCTTGAGAAGATCATTGAAGAGAATAAGAAGAAGTTCTTTGAATCTGTTCAGATCGGAGATGTTGTACAGGGTGAAGTAAAGTCCTTTACATCCTTTGGTGCTTTTATTGATCTTGGTGGTTTTGATGGTCTCTTACATATCAACGATATGTCATGGGGTCATGTAACAAGACCAAAAGATTTTGTTAAGAAGGGCCAGATCGTACAGCTTCGTCTTATCAATATTGATCCTGCTACACAGAAGATTAACCTCTCTTTAAAGCACATGCAGGAAGATCCTTGGACAAACTTCGAGCAGAGATATGCTGTTGGTGATGTTATCAAGGCTCCAGTAACTAAGCTTACAACATTTGGTGTATTTATTGAGATCGAACCTGGTATTGAAGGTCTTGCTCACATCTCTGAGCTCTCTTGGACTAAGAAGATCACATCACCAAAAGAAGTATTAAATATTGGCGATGTTGTTGAAGCTAAGATCTTAGGTTATGACCTTGATAAGAAGCGTGTTTCTCTTGGTCTTAAGCAGCTTCAGGACAATCCTTGGGATTCCATTGCTGAAAGATATCCAGTTGGAACAACACTCCACAGACCTGTTGTAAAGGTTACTAACAGTGGCGCATTCGTAAACCTCGAAGAGGGTATTGATGGTTTCTTACACATCGACGATGTATCCTGGACAAAGAAGATTAAGAATATGTCTCAGTTCTGCAAAGAGGGTGATGAGATCGATGTTATGGTTTCTAGAGTTGAACCAGAAAATAGAAGAATCCGCCTCTCTGTAAAGGGACTTGAAGGCAATCCTTGGCAGAATCTAAGAAAGAACTATCCTAAGGGATCTATCATCACAGGTGAAGTTTCCAATGTTACTGACTTTGGCGTATTTGTTAAGGTTGAAGGTGACATTGAAGGTCTTATCTCAAAGTTCAATCTTGTTGGACCAGATGAAGAGTACACAGACAAAGTTCTTGAAAACTTCAAGGTAGGTGATAAGGTTTCAGCAATGGTTGTTGAGATCAATCCTACAACTCAGAAGCTTTCACTTTCCATCAAAGAGATGATTAAGAAGAATCAGGAATCTGAGATGGCTAAATACATGGCTGATACAAAGGAAGATGATGATACATACTCCTTAGCAGACATGCTTAAGGCCAAAGACGAAGAGATCTAATCTTAGTTTAGGCTGTATCAGGGCGGGGATAACCCGCCTTCTGTTTATGGAGTATTTATGAAAAAGAGTAAAAATACTGAATATACTGCAACTGAGAAAATTGCAATTAAAACTGAAGGCTTTTTTCAGCGCAACATTAAGTGGCTTATCATCGTAGCTATTTTAATTGTTTTAGCTGTTGCTGCTGTTGCAATTGTTTCTGTTGTAAACAACAACAAGAATGAAGAAAACTTTAATGCAGTTTATTCTCTTGAACAATCTTATAACAATCTTCTAACTCTTGATGATACTACTAGTGAGTATACAACTGCTTCTGATGCATTCTTAGCTGATGCTGATGCATTAATTGCAGGAGCTAAAGGTTATCCATCTTTAAAAGCTGAGTATTTAAAGGGTCTTTACTATGCAAATGTAGAGGACTATGCAAATGCTTTAACCGCTTTTGAATCTGTTGCAAACAAGAGCAATGATACATATCTAGGTCCATTAGCTTTAATGAATGCTGCAGCAGTTGCTGAGAATAATGGAGACCAGGCAAAAGCATTAGAGTACTTTAATAAAGTTTGGGATGATTACGGTGCAGATGCTGCTGAATCTCCAAAAGCTTTATTTAACATTGGTAGAATCTATGAGTCTCAAGGAGATGTAGAACTTGCTAAAGCTACATATCAGCAGCTTGTTGACCAGTATTCAACAACAAGTGAATATGCAAAGCTTGCTGAGTCAAGAATTGTTCTACTTTAAAGCAAATTATTAAGCTTTCGTGCCGCTGTTTAGATGACAGCGGTTCTTTTTTGTCTAAATATTCTCTTAAATTATATGTAAGCTATATTTTACAAATTATATCAATATAACATTACATTTAAAATTATAAAGTTTAGTTTACTTGTACTGTCAATTTTACTTTACATTAAAGTAAACATTACATTTTTAGTAAAGTTAATATTACATTAAAAATTTTCATAGATTTTATAGAGTAGTGTAGGGGGATAACAAATACATCATACATTCATAAAGCTCTTATTTATTTCTGTATCAATATGTTGTATTCTTCTTGTAATGAAAAAGATAAAAAGAAAACATAAGCAGATATTTCTAATTATAACTCTAATTATTTCTGCCTTTTTTCTTGTTTCTTGTGGGATACCAACAATTGCTAGCTTTGATGATTTTCTTACAATTGGATCCTTTAATTCAACGACTAATGAATTTTCTATTACTTTAACTAATCCTAATAATTATACAATAAGTAATAATACTCCTGCATTGCTATTAATGTATTCAATTTCAGATTCTAATTCATCTCCTATAAGTGAATCTTCTTTTAATTCAACTTATGGACAAGCCTCATCAGGAAGACCTGTAAATTTTAATACAGATTATGAAAATGAAAATTCAGACCTAAAAGTTAAAGGTGGAATTATTAATAGAACCCTAGGCTCTGATAGCGCATCAACTGGAAAATACCATACAGCCTTATTTCCTTTAGTACCTGAAGGTTCTACATATGAATCTATTAATGCAAATAACTCCTACACATATAATTTATATGAATTTTTAGGTAATTCAGGAACTGTAACATTAAAACTTGAATTAAAGAGTGATAATTTCTTTTATTTAACTGTTAAGGATACACAAATAAAGCTTGGTAGATTTGTTGGGAGTAAATTTTTAACTTATTCAGAAGTAACGAGTCACTTAAATACAGAAGACAGTACATCTCCATATGGTGATTACTGGTACTTTAAAAAGGCTAATAATTCTGGTGGTAGTGGCATAGAGATTCATATATATTTGGCTTTAAATATTATAGGAGAAGATTTTTCTAATCTATATTGGTCAGATCTAAAAGAAATTTACACATTTAAGATTGAATCACCAATTAATTCTAATCAAGATACTACTAAGTAAACTGTATATAATTGATATTCTGTCAACTACGATATAATGTATTCTATCTATTTGATATGTTTTCTATATAGCTTTTATATGTATTGTAAGTAATTATTTTAAAGAGTAGTAATTTAGAGTTCTTTTATGTTATAATACTGTTCGTATGATAAAATACGAATTTAAAAAGGCTGAAGATGTCTCTTCTGCTTTTAATAATCTTTATGAGATCGTCTCCCTATTACGTTCTCCTGAGGGATGTCCTTATGACAAAGCTTTAAGTAGTAAAGATTCTATTATCTCATTACTTGATGAAGCTTATGAGTATCTTGACGGTTTTGAAAATGATGATAAGGCTTCAATGCGTGAAGAAATTGGGGATATCTTTATCAACGCTTTTATGGCTCTTCGTATTAATGAAGAGAATGAAAGTTTTACAGCAGTTGAAGCTTTAAATGAGGTTTGTGAAAAACTTATAAGGCGTCATCCTCATGTATTTGGTGATAAAAGTGTATCAAGTGCTGAAGCTGCTCTTTCAACTTGGAATGATGTCAAAGTTAATGTAGAAGGTAGAAATAGGGATGCTAATGAGATCTTAGATCATATCCCCTCCTCTCTTCCACCATTAGAAAAGAACTATGAACTTACCAAGAAGATCGTAAAGATGGGCTTTGAGTTCTCTTCTACTGAAGAGATTATTGATAAGCTTTATGAAGAGCTTGATGAAGTTAAAGAAGCAATTGCAGAGAAGAATCAGAGTCATATAGAAGAAGAACTTGGTGATCTTCTCTCTGTTATAACAACATTGTCTTTATCTTTAAAGATTAGACCAGCTGTTGCCATAGATAGAGCTAATAGAAAGATTAGAGAACGCTTTAGTGCTCTATTTAAGATTGCAGAAGAGAAAGGTATTCCTGTTGATAAAGATCATGCTGATGAGATCTTCTCATATTGGGAAGAGGTTAAGAAGGAAGAGAAGTAAACTTTCTTTCAATTAATGAAGGGAATGCTTCGCTAGCTTCACCCCAATAGATTCTAGCTTTTTGGGGGTAACCCAATGAGTAATAAAGATCCCCTAGAGCAAGTGATAAACGAGGTTCATCACTTCGATCTAAGGAGAGGGCAAGTGATAATATCAAACTGCCCTCACCTCTTGTATTTAAAAGAGATATAGCGCTAATTACCTCATCTACTAACTTTTTATCTTGTCCATTTTCAGAGTACCAAGCTTCTAAATTGGCAACAATTAACACAGAAGAAGCTTTTGTAGCGATAAGCATCTCTGTAGCTTCTTTTGCTGTTAAAGTTCCTCTTATATTATTGTAATAAGAAGTGGCTTCATCATATGATTCTTCTTCCATTAAAACATGAAAGTATGCGACCTTCTCTTCTTTTCTTAGCTCATAATGATCTTTTAATATTTCGCCAGCTCTTTTAGCTGATGTGTTATCAGAATAGAAAAGCATTATTGAAAGAGCTTCATGAAGACGCTCATCAAAGTTATTACTGTTTAATAGATAGTATAGAGTTGCATTCTTTGCAGCCTCTTGGTAATCGTATGTTTTATAAAAACTCATAAAACGATAGTAAAGCATTTCACTATCAAGAGATGATTTAATATCTTTATCTGTTTCTTCAATTATTGTTGAATAGTCTGAAGAAGAATACAGCTTTTCTAAATTATTGTTTTTACAAGAGAATAAAGAAAATAGGAGAATTAAAATAATTGATAATTTAATCAATTTTCTCATCTAATTCTCCTATATTAATAAACTGTGGTCAGAGGTAAGCCGGGTTCTGTATAACGGCAATCATCTATCCAGACCATGAATTACTCCATGGTTCAAGCGGTCTACCCGCCAGGTATAGTCTGGGACTGAACACCTAGCTATCTGACCTTGCTCCGAACGAGGTTTACACTGCCCTTTCTGTCACCAGAAAGGCGGTAGGCTCTTACCCTGCCTTTTCACCCTTACCTTTTCAGGCGGTATACTTTCTGTTGCACTTTCTATCGCATTACTGCGCCTGGGTGTTACCCAGCATCCTGTCCCAATGGAGCCCGGACTTTCCTCTTCAACTGAATGAAGCGATTGCCTCTCTGGCCACAGACTAAATACTATAAAACGTCGTTAAATGCACCTTCATCAACATTGTCAGCAAGAGAATCTTCATCACTCTGATCAACAAGCTGTGAAAGATCAATTGAATCTTCACTATCTTCATAGAAGAGGATTCTTGAGCAATATGGACAATATTCAGTGCTGTTATCAAGTCTTACGTCATTAACAAACTGCTGAGGAAGAACCATATGACAACCTTGACATACAAGTCCATGAATAGCAACGATACCAGTTCCCTTCTTATTTTTTACAATATTAGAGAACTTATTATAAAGCTCATCACTAATACCCTGCTTCTTGATCTCAAGGCACTGTTTCTCAATATCTGCAACTTGTGCTACCTTAGCTGCAATTGTCTCATCGATTCTTGCATTTTCACTATCGACCTTCTCTTTGATCTGGTCGCAAATAGTACTCTGCTGATCAAGTTGAACTTTAAGCTCTTCAACTTCTGCTTGAGAAGCATTACGAGCTTTTAAGAGTCCATTTTCACGAACCTTAGCTTCATCGATCTCCTTGGAGAGAGCTTCATATTCTCTCTGAGTATTGATGGTATCCATCTTCTTCTCTGCATTAGTTCTTGCAGTAAATGCTTCATCATATCTGATTGAATTTGAGGAAACATCTTCCTTGGCTTTGTTGTACTTCTCTGTAAGATCGAGATACTTTTTGTTAGCCTCTGCAAGTTCCTCTTGAAGAGCACGAAGGTTCACTGGAAGAGCTTCAATTTCACTCTCTAGAGCAAACTTATCTCTGAGAACACTCTGTAACTCAAGCAAAAGACTGTGTACCTGCTGTAATTCATTTTCAGCCATTTATAAACTCCTTAAAGATCAAACGTAATCCTTTAATTTTCTACTTCTCTTAGGGTGACGTAGTCTTCTTAAGGCTTTAGCCTCAATCTGACGAATACGTTCACGCGTAACATCAAAATACAATCCAACTTCTTCCAAAGTCAATGGATATCCATCATCAAGTCCAAATCTCATTCTTAGAACCTCTTGCTCACGAGGAGGAAGAGTTGTAAGAACCTCTCTGATCTGCTCTTGTAAGAGTACATAAGCAGTTTGGTTAGCAGGATTCTCAACCTCTTTATCTTCAATGAAGTCAGAAAGGAGAGAGTCTTCTTCCTCACCTACCGGTGTTTCAAGACTGATAGGTTCACGAGATACAGACTTAACAGCTTTAACCTTCTTCTCATCCCAGCCAAGCTTTGTAGCGATCTCCTCATCGGTCGGTTCTCTACCAAGTTGCTGAAGAAGAGTTCTTGACTCACGAACAACTTTATTAATCTGTTCGATCATATGAACAGGAACACGAATTGTTCTAGCCTGGTCAGAAATTGAACGTGTGATCGCCTGACGGATCCACCAAGTTGCATATGTGGAGAACTTAAATCCTTTTCTATATTCAAACTTCTCAACAGCTTTAATAAGACCGATATTGCCCTCTTGGACAAGATCAAAGAATTGAAGACCTCTATTTGTATACTTCTTAGCAATTGAAACAACGAGACGAAGGTTTGCTTTAATAAGTCTATCTTTAGCATCCTTCATCATCTTTTGACCTTTCTTGATGCGTTTAACATCATTTAAGATCTTATCAGTGCCGGTAAGATATACACTTCCTTCAGGAAGAGTTCCTGGGCGATCATCAAAGGACTCAAACTCATAACAGATCTGTTTTAGTTTCTTTTCTGTTACTTGAAGCTCCTTAATATCATCCTTAATCTCATCAGCTGAAAGGTGTAACTTCTCTTCTATAGAGGCAGTCTTACTTCTAGTTGCTAGATCACGACCGAGCTGTCTTAACTCTTTTGCAGTATCTTCTCCATCTGTAAGTTGAAGACGTTTAATTAAAGCACTCTTTTTAACATTACAATCATTGATGAAATCAGCAGCTTCGATAAAGCGATTAGTTAATTCATCAATCTCTTCTTGCTGTAAAAGAATTGGATAGTACCAAATAGGAACATTCTCATTATTCTGCTCAGCAGCCTTAATAGCATCTTGGTAATCAGCATCAGCTTTAAGCGCCTCAAGAGGAGCATCTTGGACTTCTACATCATTTGCATAGATATCCTCTTCTTCACTTCCCTCGGCATTTTCACCTTCAACTACCTCTTCTTCCTCTACCTCTTCAACAACAGGAGGGGCAAAGATTGAAGATTCATTTTTATCGATGATGTTAGCTTTTTTAACGATTATCCAAGTATCGTATGGGGTTTTGATACGAACATACTCAGCAAGTTCAAAATCAGTAACATCCTTTGGATCTTTACCTAAGAATTTAGCTAACTCTTTCTTCTTTTTCTGGTCAAAGAACTCTACATTCTCAATCTTACATTCAAAGCCACCAAGGCCAAGTTTCATAAGTTCATCACGCTTTTTAGTAAAACGTTCATCATTTAATAACTCTTCACCTGTTAATATGGCTTTCTGTATTTGATCATTATACTCTTTAAGCTGTTTTGCGCAGTTCTTAAGAGGTTCTCTATAATAGATTGAATAGTGCTTCTGTTTAGCAATTAAACCCTTAAGCTCTTCTGGGGAGATGGAATCATCATCCTCATCTATTTTAGTTGAAAGCTGGTTAGAAATATTAGTAAAGAGAGAGATAAGAAGACCACTTTCACGAATAACAGACTTAATAACCTCTTCACCAGATTCCATCTGCTTAGAAAGTGTTACCTCTTGAGCTGCAACAAGAAGATTCTCTTTACCGATCTCTTTTAGGTAAAGTCTAATTGGATCATCACCAGATGTTTCCCCTTTATCATTACCTAAAATAGTATGAGAACGTTCATGTTCATGAGTATCTGAAATTTGAGTGATATCAACATAACTCTCTGATGAACCAACTCTTTCATCATCTGATCCTGTCCAAGAGGAGATCGTAGGAGCTTCAGTGTCAACATCAGCTTCTTCATCATACTCATCTTCATCATCGTCAGAGTTCTTCTTCTCTTCATCTTGATGTTCATCATAGACAGGTTCTGGAATTTCAAAGGCACTTACAGTAGGTTCTGCATCGATGACATCATCATCTGGATAATCAGCAAGATCCTCCTCGGCAAGCTCCTCTTCTATTACATCGGGAGTAGGCTCATCTGTAGAGATTTCACTTTCATCTTCATGATAATCAATATTATTATCTGCAAGTTCAGCGATGAAGTCCTCAAATTCAGATGAATCATTTTCAACGCTCCTCTCATCAATTCCAAGGACCTTAATTACATCTTTTTTGAGAACGAACCCGCCGTTTTCAATGCTGATCTTGGCAAGCTCTTTAATGTATTGCTGCTTTTCTTCGTTTGTCATTCTGCTGAAAAACCCCTTATCTCCTGAAGTTTAGATTTTAGTACAGCAATATCTTTATCGAGTGCATACTTCTCGTTAAGCAATTCCTGCATATCCTCATCCTCCAGTCCTTCCTGTTCACCCTGCCTAAGCTGTTGATAGATAAGCATTCGGTTCTCTTCTAGCTTTCTTATGCTGATCCTATCCAAGATCTCGTCAATTACCACTTCAGGTTCTTCTGCCTGGAACTCTTCAAGTTCAAAACTGGCAGCTACATCTGAACGGATCTGTTCATCAGCAAACTGAGAGAGGAAAACCTCATCTGTTCTACCTTGCCCTTCTCTTCTAACATTTTCCAATGCTACGAAGATTATTTGCGCCTCCTTATCCCTAATATCTCCAAAATTAAGTACTTTTGTGTACTTAACAAATAGAGATCGATGATTTGCAAACATGAGCATCATGTACAAATCCATCGAAATGGTACTAGGGTTTAGAGGAATAATGCGTTTAGCGTCTGCATCTTTAACAGGAGCTTGATAACGCACAGTGACATTTCTGTCCCTCATCGCATCAGCAGCAACCTGCTCTTCCCCTACACCAAGGAGCTGTGATATCCTTCGAATACAATCTTCCCTTTCCACTTGAGAATGTGTTACATTCAAGTAGGGTGAAAGCGCTCGAACGAAATCAGCTTTGCCTTTAGGCGTCCGTATATTATAACGATTTAACTCATTCTTTACAAGATAGTCAAAACCGCTTATTCCATGTGATAACTGAGCTTTTAAAGCCTCTGCTCCCTCTTTTTCTAGGAGTTCTGAAGCATCCTTTGCGCCTTCTATATGAAGTACTTCTGACTCAATATCCTTCTCTTGTAGCATTAGTATAGCTTTAACAGTTGCATCATTACCTGCAGTGTCTGAATCAAAGAGGAGACGAACATGTTTAGCATATCTACCAATTAGATCTGCTTGTTCACTTGTAAAGGCTGTACCAAATGGAGCAACAGCATTCCCAATACCTGCTTGCTGCAATGAAATGGCATCGAAGTTACCTTCGCAAACTAAAACATCTTTCTCTTTTTTTATTGCATCAAGGGCTTCATAAAAGCCATAGAGATTATGTTTCTTTGAGTAAACAAGGGTTTCAGGTGTATTGATGTACTTAGGCGCATTTTCTCTAAAAGATAAATCCCTTGCACCAAAGGCTACCACCTTACCATTCCAGGAGCGAACAGGGAACATCAAACGATTTGCAAAAAGAGGGTATGGGAACTTATTCTTAGAGAAGAAACCAGACTCCTTTAGAAAATCATCAGAGTAGCTTTTAGCCTTTAAAAATTCATATAACCAAGAGGTATCAGCTGGGGCATAGCCTAAACAGAACTTTTCCACTGTTTCATCACTAATGCCTCTCTTTTTTATATATTCTCTAGCATTTGCCGCTTTCTCATCATTTAAGAGAAGGTAGTTAAAGGTCTTTCTAATTCGTTCATTGAGTTCAAATAGAACATCTCTTTGGTCTCTTCTAATTTGATCAGCTTCACTACCCTGTTCAAGCTTAACGCCAGCTCGCTCTGCTAATATTTCAATAGATTGAGGAAAGGTAACATGTTCCATCTCCATAACAAAATTAAACATGGAGCCATGAGCATGACATCCAAAACAGTAGTATGAAGAGCGTTCTGTATTGAGTTTACAAGAGGGAGTACGTTCATTTCCCCCTCCGTGGAAGGGACACTTGATCCAAAATGAACCATTGCGGTTAAATACTTGAGGAATATACGAAGAAACAACATCAACAATATTTAATCGTGCTTTAATTTCTTCTATTGTCCTATCGGAATAACGCGGCAAAGATGCAAACCTCTCTATATTGTAACATACATTTGAAAATCAACTTTTTCAAGGAATTAATTTACTTTTGTATAATTAACTTCTTATGTTCTCTTCCAAGACGAAGTTTTTCTCTAATTTCGTCTCCTGTATGACGCTCTCCTACTCCAATACCGGGACACTCACTCTTCTCATTTTCATAGAGTGCCCTGTCTTTCATTAGGTAATCCCAAAAGGGATAAGTTAAGCATTGAAGCGGACGCACTGGATATATTTCACATCTATTATCTTTTAAAAAGACACAGGAGTAATCAGCACGTTCACGAAGAGATACTTCATAATAACTTCCTCTATCAATTAATCGAGTAAAAGCGGTGAGAAAATCATCCCTCTTCATCTCAAGAAAGGAGGAGATAGAATTAACTTCTTCATCTGAAAGGAAGACAAAACCAGGTTCTCCAGAACAGCAATGACCACAACCTGTACAGCTGAAGCATACACCTCTATCAAACCAAGCCATCAAATCCTCCAAAAATAAAAAAACCTTCCACAACTGGAAGGCTGAATATTGGAGAGAGAAGGATTCGGACCTTCGAAGGCTTAGCCAACAGATTTACAGTCTGCCCCCTTTGACCGCTCGGGAACCTCTCCGTGTCAAAACAACATGGTTAATTTAGCAATTGCAATAATTTATGTCAACTAATTTTAAACTATTTTATATAACTAAATAGTAAGTCTATTAAATATAATAAATTATAAATGAAAAAAATCTAAATCTTTTCAAATTTCGCTTAATAATCTATAAAGTAATAGGAATGAATAAAGTTAAAAAGATTATAGCTAATATATTTATGCCAAGTAGAAAGATCATATTTCTTTCTCCATTTATAATAATAGTTTCCATGCTATTATCTTTTGTCTTTTTCAAAGAAGAAAGCTATATATCAATACCGTGTTATATTCTATCTGCATACGCTCTTACTATTTTAATTATTTATATTGGAAGAGAAATAAAATTTAAAATAAAGGAAGTTTTATTTAAGAATAAACACCTTAAACGATACTTTACAGATATCTCTTTTAAGACAGTAGTCTCTCTATACATATCACTCTCTATAAATCTCTTTTATGTTATCTTTAATCTCTGTATTTCCTTCTCTTTAAAGTCCTTTTGGTTTTTAACGCTTGCTATCTATTATCTAATTCTAACACTAATGCGTTTTTTACTACTAAGAAAGACAAAGATAGAGTGTTTAGGTATGAATCAAAGTGAGGAGTATAAAAAATATACGATATCTGCTTATATATTGCTAATTATAAATATTGCGCTAAGTGGAATAACTATACTTGTCATGCATAAAGAAGGATCTTTTCACTACCCTAGCTATCTTATATATGTAATGGCGATATACTGTTTTTATAATATTATCTCATCACTTATCAGCATTATTCGATATAGAAGATATGCTTCCCCTGTAATAGTTGCCTCAAAAGTTGTTCGTTTTGCATCAGCTCTTATATCTATATTTGCATTGGAAATTGCAATGCTAGAAACATTTGATACACGAGCTGATGATTACTTTAAAAATACAATGATATTAATAACTGGGTTTGTTATTGCTTTCGTAATAATTGGAATATCATCCTATATGATAATTAAAGCAAAACGCTTTACTTCTTTAAAAGAGGAACTCCAGCTTTAAAAGCTTTACCAGCTACAGAACCAAGATGGTAGTAGTTTTTGTCAAAGGTTGAGAAGACAAGAGCATCAAGTTTCTTAACATCTACACCCCCTTTATCATCTAAGAGGGAGTCATCAACTAAGGTGTCTACTATCTCTCCAATTACATGTACAGTTTCTTTCTCTTCAATAAGAGAGTCAACTTTACACTCTAATGCAAAAGAGTACTCATTGATGATTGGAGCATCAACTTTATCACTCTTTATTGCTGTAAAACCTGATTTTTCAAACTTTTTCTTGTCTTTGTTTGCACTAACAAGTCCAAAGTAATCTGACTCGGAGACATATTTACCTTCACCTAAGCTAATGGTAAAAGCGCCTCGCTCTTTGATGTTTTTAGCACTCTTATGGTTAGGATCTAAGTTAATGATAACTTTATAATCATCGTAGATACCGCCCCAAGCGGCATTCATAACATCAACAGAATCATCTTCGTTGTAAGTTGCGATCAATAAAACAGGAAGTGGGAGGATATTAGCTCCCTTTCCAATAGATTTCTTCATAGTTTTCTCCATAGCACTAATATAATAATAAAAGGAGAAATTAGTTAACTTTTAACAATCTCTTTTGGAACTTCGCCCTTTTTAATAGTTATGATGGTATTATCAAACTCAACATAATTACCACCACCCATTTTATCTCTAATAAATGGTACCTTTTCTTGCTTATAGATCTTGTTATTTGATAACTCTCCATTAGGACAAGAGCAAGGAGAGAAGATACCACCTCTATCATCAAAACTAATATTGTTTTTATAACTGCTGTTTATAGCCTCTTCTAAACAGAACATAATGGCTCCTCCAGAATTTGCCCAGGAGAAGTTATTCTCATAAACAGTTCCATCTCCTGAATCAGCATCATAAGCCATTCCATCTTGGTTTAAACAAGTTGAAGTAACTAGGTTATTTGTAAAAAGCGCATCTTTACACTTCCAAGGCCAAATACCTGCCGCAACTTTTCCTTTTCTTTCATTACTTTTATATACGAGATCATTAATCTCTGAAGCACAGAAATGGGCTTCATTATTTCTTACAATTGGCTTATCTGAATAGAATACAGTTATACCATCACCACCCGCATTAGCAACTAATGAGTTTTCAATAAAAATATCATGATGAGCATACTCATCCATCACTTGAGATGAAAGCTCTGCCCCCTTGAAATATTTATGAGCATAGGTATAACCAACAGCTATCCCCCAACGAGAAACATTAACAACAGTAACTCTATTAATATGTATAGAGCGAAAGCGAGCCACTTTTCTAGTGCGTTCAGGTCTAAGAGCAGAAATGTAGATGCCCCCATTATTCATATGTTTATCATAAACATTGCCATAAACATCATGAATAAAGAGATCTTCAAGCTTTATACCACTCATCTCTCCCCTATCTTTAGCAACTACACTTACCCCTGTCCTTTCAAGCTTATTAAGATCTGAGTAGTTCTTTTTATTAACTTCTCTACTATAACCGTTACAGATTTCAAGATTAGATATAGAAATATTATTGCAATCTATAATGTTAATAGTAGAAGAAACTGCACCGTGATAAACATGAGTCGGAGAATCAAGGGGATTGCCATAATCTTGATACCAAAATCCACATTTTCCAAATGCATTGATAATAGGTTTAGCTCCTTCTCCATATGATGTAATGGTTATATCATCAACATTTTTTAGATGTATAAATTGCTTATTAAAAACCGAATCAGTTTTTAAAAGAATTTTATCAGAGGGCTCAAGAGAAAGCTTTCTAAGCTCTAAGAGAGATAAAAAAGCTCTTTCATCACAGCTTCCATCTTGAATTGGTGATCTATTTTTACTGTTGAAGTAGTAACTTTTCATAATCTCTTTCTCTAATCTTTCTTTCTGTTAGATCCTTAATTTCTGATAGTGTAAATGGATCATCAAAATAACGAGTATATGCACTCAAGTAATATTGAAAACTTTTATTATAATCAGAAGGATCAATTTCGCTAAAAGGTCCAATACTCTTATCTTCAACTTGATAACGCGTTCTAAAGATTGCAATCTCATGCATCACAAAAGCCTCATAGCTCATTGAAGTAATTCCATATTTACTGGCTTTAAAACTTTTATAGCGACTTTCTGGAGTTTCATCCGCTTTAATTAAACCAAGTTTTCTAGCCAGCTTATACTCTCTTTCGATCTCATCTTTAGTCGTTGGGAAACGCATTATTTAACAGCTCCAGTAATACCATTTGCAAAGCTTCGTTGTAAGCATAAGAAGATAATGGCAGTAGGTAGAGTACAAATTAATACACCAAGCATTAACATTCCATAATCTACTAAATAACCACTCTTTAAGTTTGCAACAAGCATTGGCATTGTTATTGAGTCATTGCTTTGGAAGATGACTTTAGGCCATAAGTAGTTATTCCATGCGTTCATAAATGTTACAGTCATAGCTGCACCATATGTTGATTTCATAACTGGAACGAACATCCTAAAGAAGATTGCGATCTCAGATAAACCTTCAAGTCTTGCAGCTTCAATAATGTCAGAGGGGAAAGATCTAGCACTCTGTCTAAAGAGCATAATCATAAATGGTGTTGATACTGTAGGAAGTGCAAATGCGATCCAAGTATTAATCAAACCTACTTTTGAAAACATTCTAAAGAGAGGGATCATTAAAGCAACAAATGGAAGCATCATGGCAAGAAGCAAAATAGACATAAGTCTATCTTTATGTTTGTCATGATAGATCTCAAAACCATACCCTGCTATTGAACATATTAAGAGGGTAATTACAGTAACAATAATTGAGTTTCTAAATGAGTTAAACATTGCAAGTCCTAAGTTTTGTTGACTTGTTAATGATTTAAAATTCTCAACTAAATAGGTACCAGGAATTAGATGTCCTCTAATAATATCGATAGATGAGTTTGTAGCTCCTGAAATCATATAATAGAGTGGAAATACTGATAAAAAGGCAGCAATTGAGAGAACTATATAGTTAAATATTAACCCTGTTTTTCTTTTAGTCACGTTTATCACCTACCTTCATCTGAATAGCTGATAAGATAGCTACAGATACAAGAATAAAGACTGACATTGCAGCAGCATAATTGAAATTTGGTGTGCTTACAAATGAGGTGTCATATATGTAATGAGCAATTGTCATAGTAGCCTTTCCAGGACCACCTGCCGTTAAGTTAACTGACTCATCAAAGAGCTGTAGTGTACCAGCAGTTGACATAATTGCGGTTAATAAAATAGTCGGTTTTAATAGCGGAATTGTAATACTAAAGAACTGTTTTACAGGACCAGCTCCATCGATAGTAGCAGCTTCATAAACGCTGTGTTCTATATTTTGAAGACCTGCTAAGTAGAAGACCATATTATAACCTGTCCAACGCCAAATAAGAGCAATAATTATTACAAATCTGGCAGGCCAAGCATGATTAAACCAATTAACACCTTCAAGTCCTATTGATCTTAAAATAAGATTGATAAAGCCATCTGGAGAAAAGAGGGATTTAAAAACCATAGAGTAAGATACAAGTGAAGTTGCACATGGTAAGAAAATCATTGTTCTAAAGATCCCCTTTCCTTTTAATCTTGGGTTATTTAGCATTGTTGCAAAAATAAGCGCCAATACAAGCATTATTGGGACTTGGATTATAAAATAGAAGATCGTATTAAATAGCGCTTGCTGAAATGTCTTATCCTTTAAAAGACGAGCATAGTTACTAAAACCTGTAAATCTAGCAACAGCTCCTGTCCCCTTATTAAATGAGAGGATAATAGCTTGCACCATTGGATAAAAACAGAAGATAAAAATTAAAAGAGAGGCAGGAAGGAGGAAACACCAGCCAGTTATACTTAGCTTTCTTTCCATAGTTAAGCTGTGCCTCTTCTTAGTTTGATTCATAAATAATTCTCCTCATATCCCCTTGTATAAGGAGAGAAAAGAAGTGAAAAAAAGAGACAGGGAAATACCTTTCCCCGTCTCATTAACTAGAACTTATACATCAATTGCAAAGTTAATTGCATCTTCAGCAGCCTTCATCTCTGTGCGGATGTCAGCCTTATTCTGGATTACGTTTGTAAGAGCATCAGTTAATGCTGATCTAATCTCACTGTAATATGTTCCATAGCTGAATGCTGGAATCTTACCAGAGAACTCTACGATGTCAGCATAAACTTCCTGTCCACCATAGAAAGCAACCTTCTCACTGAAGAGTGAAGATGTGGATGCTGGTAGATATGAACCAATTGCTGATACTTCAGTAAGAAGCTGGTCATATAAAGCTGTTGAGGAACCAAATGTTGACTTTAAGAAGTCAAGAGCGAGTTCTTTATTAGCCTGTGATGAAACTGCCCATGAAGAACCACCACATGCTGCATAGTGTGTAGCACCTGCAACGCCATCAATTGATGGAAGGTTAACAATTGCCCACTTACCACTCTGGTCAGCAGCAGCCTGGATTGAGGAGAGGATCCAGTTACCCTGGATAAGACCAGCAGCCTTGCCTGTATTGAAGGATGCAATGTACTCATTCCAGTCTGTGTAGTCGATCATAATGCCTTCATCAATAAGCTGCTTGTAGATTGTTAAAGCCTTGAAGAGAACTTCGTTATTAGCTACATTAACTTTTCCATCAACATAAGGTGAAGCACCTGCAGTCTGGAGCATCTCAATGAGGATCTCAGAACCACCAGAAACTGTGATCATTGGAAGACCAGTCTTAGCCTTAACGATCTTTCCAAGTTCAATAAACTTTGACCATGTGATGTCATTGAAATCTTCAACTTTTAAGCCTGCAGCTTCAACGAAGTCACGGCGAATTGCGAAGATAGATGCACTGTTGTCAAATGGAATACCATAATTCTTTCCACCAACTGTGCTATCTGCAACTGTGCTAGCTGTGAAATCTTTGAAGTTAATGCCACTATTTGTCAGATCAGCAAAAACCTGAGGATAGTTCTTACCAAAGTTCTGGAATGCATAGTTCTGCATTAAGAAGATATCTGGGAGAGTTGAAAGGTCACCAGCTTCAGCAGCTGTAATAAGCTTTGTCTGGATGTCTGTATAGACGTTTTCGACAATATTAAGCTTGAAATCTGGATGAGTCTCCTGATAAAGAGCTTCTGCCTTCTTAAGAGCAGCAATATTAAAATTAGGGTCCCATGCCCATACTGTTAGTTCATTGCTTGGCTTTACTGTTACACTAGCTTCCTTTGCACCATTTGCAAAGAGAGATGAAACAGCAAGAAGAGCCACCAAAAGAACAACAAAAATTCTTGATTTCTTCATATAAACCTCCATTTATATTCTTTTTTCCTTTTTGTACTTTTATTGTATGCACTCTTTTCGGTGCCTCAAATACTGATATTGCTCACTTATTTATTATTCTTGCTGTATTATCAGATAGAGTACCAGATAATTTCATTCTCCTTTAATGCAAGCTTGAAAGAAGAACCATCACCTTTGTAAACAGTTGTTTCTTGCTTTTCATAGGTATTGTTAACAACACAGTACTTTTTGTTCTTAACAAAGGCATGAACCTCAACATTAGGATTAGAGCTAAACCAGGTGTGTAAAAGGTTCTCTGCATGAGATGACCATAAAATTGCTCTGTGTAAGATACGATTATTAACAAATGTATATGGAAGACCACTGATATAAACACTTCTTCCATTTCCATATGAGTTAACCGCCATCTGTACCTCTTTATCTTTCTGAGAGAGAATAGTAGTACCTTCTAAGGCATAAATTCCCTTCTTTCCTTCTCCAAAGTCAATATTATCTTTATCAACCTCTTCAGTTATAAAGTGGTCATGTTCATCCCAATTGTACTTATCATATCCAAGAGTAAAGCCTGTTTCTTTTTCAACTCCAAGTACATTAGCAAGTTGTAAGAAGTGACCTTGAGCTTGGTGTCCTGTTGGTTCACCTACTCCAATAAAGCCACCACCATTGTAAATAAAAGCTCTGATAGCACTAACAACTTCTGGATCTGTCCAAACTTCACCACCAGTGTGTGCTGTATCAGCATCACCAACATTGATAATTACATCGATATTCTTTAGTAGTTCTTTATCCTGCTTGATATCATCGAATGAGATAAAAGAGACATCAAATGGTGCACCAGAGAGCGCTTCAATAATACCTGCATAACTGTAGTTCTGCTTTTGATAAAGAGCATGATGCACCATATGGGCACCCCAACTTCTACACTTACCCCAGCAATTTAAAACAGCAACACGCTTAAAACAATATGGAGTTGTTCCTTTAATATTTTCATATAGAGTTCTAAATTCATTACAAACAGACTCTACATAATCGATAAACTCAGGGAACTCTAAAGCAAGCTTTAAATAACCACCATATCCAATTCTATCAATTGGTTTTCTTAATATAGCTCTTCTAGCTGTAACCCAATTGTACTTAGCTTCCTTAACAGGATCGCCACCATCATGGAAGGTATCTGGGAAGAAGTATGGTAAGAAGCGACCTTCAGTATACTTAACTCCTGGGATATCGCTAATTAAACGAAGAGTTGATCCATTACCTACAGATCCAACAACAGCATCTATGCCTGTCTTTCCAAATTCATCTAAATAGGGTTCTGTACCAATAAAGTGGTCGCCTAAGAACATCATAGCCTCTTTACCCGCTTGATGAGTTATATCAACCATCTCTTTAACTAGCTCATTAACCTCTTTTCTTTGAAAGGCCATAAAGTCAAGATACTCTTTAGATGGAATTCTATACTGGTTGTTGTAGTACCCTTGGTCAATGATGTATTCAGGGCGGAACTTATACCCTACTTCCTTTTCAAATCTCTCAAGAATATATGGAGAGACTGAGGCAGAGTAGCCATACCAATCCACATATTTTTCTCTAGCTTTTTCATCAAATACAAGTGTAAATAGATGGAAGAAGGTTGTAAAACGAATGACATTAACATAGGGATGAGTTTCGATAAAGGTTTTTAAGCGCTCTAAAGTATGAACTCTTGTCTTAGGTTGTCTGCAATCGAAGGTGATCTGATGTTCAACATCCTTCCAACCATTGACAACTGCATTGTACATGTGAACAGGATCCCACATGATAAATGCTAAGAATGAGACAGTATACTCATGAAATGGAGATCCATTAATTGTTACACTTCCCTCTTTTTCATCATAAGACCATGATGAAGTAGGAACAACTTCCCCTGTAGTTCTATCAATAACTTCCCACCAACGCTCTTTATCAGTGCTATTAACACGAAGCATATCAGGGTATAAACCTTTCATCAGTTTTATTTTAACTATGCCATCAGCAGAGGAGTAAAATGGAGTCATAAGATACATCTGCTGTATCTCATCTTTATTAGCTAAAGCCCATTCATTATCTTTTCTTGTGGTATAGTAAGTTGCATAGATCTTAGCACCAGTTTCAGCTAATTCTTTAGGGAAATCAGTTCCATCACAATCTCGAATTGCATCAGCACCCCATCTTTTCATTACATCTAGTGTTTCTTTAACAATATCAAGATTAGTTGGGATAGTTACTCTACCTTTACTTGTATTACTCATAATAATCAATTCTCCTATAAAAATTATCCTTTAACTCCACCACCAGTAACACCAGATATAATCTTCTCAGAGAGGAAGATATAGATAAGGAAGGTTGGGAGGAATACTATAATAACAGCAGCAAAGAGTCCACCATAATTACCTGTATACTTCATTGCATTAACAATATTCATAAGACCTACACCTACAGGAGCAAGCTTTTCACCACTAGCAAAGATAAATGCCATAAAGAATTCATTCCAAACTGAGAGGAAGTTAAATATTGTTACAGTAACAATAGCTGGTTGAATAAGAGGAAGCATAATCTTCCAGAAGGTCTTACTTAATGAACAACCATCAATTGCAGCCGCTTCTTCGTAAGAACGAGAAAGTGTGGCAAAGAATGAAAGTAAGTAGACTGTTGTATATGGAACTCTCATCATGATGTATAAAAAGATTAGTAGAGTTCTACTTCTTAGATTCCACTGTACTGCTATTGAATAGAGAGGCATGATGATCATAATTGCCGGAATACTCATTGTAATGATCAAAGATGACTTTAAGATCTTATCACCAATAAACTTATATCTTGACAATACATAAGCTGCGGGAGCGGCAATTAAGATAACTACTGCACAAGTTGTAAGTGAGTATAGAAGTGAGTTACCAAAATAGACAGATACATTACTACTCGTCCAAGCATTCTTATAGTTTTCAAAGTGAAGTCCAGATGCATGCTTAAAGACATTACCTGTAAAGATCTCACGTGAAGTCGAGAAGGAAGCTGATAAGATCCAGAATAAGAACATTGCTGTAAATGCGATCCAGATTATAAGTAAGAGATAACCTGGTGCTAATTTTGCTTCTTTCTTCCAATTTATAGGATTAATTGTTTTAACTTTATTACTCTTCATATAGCACCTCAATATTCCAGATCGTCATCTTTGATGATCGCATTGATGATGTAGTAAACAATTACAATAAAGATTGTTAATACGACACCTACAGCGGCACCTGCACCGGCATCACGTTGTATTATTCCCTTTCCTCCAAATACACTATCATAGAGGTAAACAACAGGAACAATTGTTGCAGACTCAGTATCAACAGGAGAGAACATTATTGTCCAAAGATAGAAGGTTGCTGTGTTGATAGTCCAGAATGTTATATTAGTTTTAGTAACCCCTTTAAGAAGAGGAAATGTAATCTTGAAGGCTTGCTGTAGCTTATTTGCACCATCAATAGTGGCCGCTTCATACAGATCTTGAGGTATCTTCTCAATACCTGAGATAAAGATAAGCATATAGTAACCAACTGCACCAAAAATAAAAGCAAAGAGCATAGCCCAGAACTTCATATCAGTTCCCAGCCATCTAACTCCTTCCCCTCCAAAGAGTCGTACAATTTGGTTAAGTAATCCATAATCTTGGTTGTATATATATTGAATCCACATAGTTGCAAGAGCAACAGCAGAGATAATATTCGGTAGATATATTGCAGCGCGGAAGAACTTCTTAAATCTAATTCCACTTGTTAAAATAACTGCAAAAAGAAGAGCAATTAAAAGAGTAATGACACCACCTAAAATCCAGATGATAATCATATTCTTCATTGCCTGCTTAAAGGCTGCAGAGCCAAAGATTTTTATATAGTTAGCTACTCCATTAAATGACCAAGCTGAAGCTTTAGCTGTTACGCTTTCGATCTGGAAGAAGCTCATTAAAATTGTCCTGAGTACCGGATAAAGATACATCACTAATAGACATATAATAGTCGGAAGCAGGAAGAGGAAAATTACCTTATTATCCTTTTTCACTTTGTCACCTCATTTATAAGTAGTTGAGCTGTCCTCTATTTAAAGACAGCTCTTAACTTAAATTATGACTTAATAGAGCGCATCAAGTGCTTTACAGAAATCTTCACCAGTTGCGAACTTGCCTTCGAAGAGCTGGATACAAAGACTCTTAATAGAGCTCTTAAGATCGCCATTAGCATTAAGACCTGCTGTCCAGGAAACAGGAGTTGTGGTTGCATTGAGTGCATCCTGAGAACCGATCTGGCTAATTGGCTCCTCGTTTCTTGGATCTGCTGGAACCTGAGGAACTGTATCAGCCATAAGCTGATCATACTTACCTGTTACGAGGTACATAGCAAAGTCCCAAGCTGCCTGAGGATTCTTTGAATATGAGGTAATTGCAAGTGAGTTAGCACCAACATATGCGTTAGCAACACCTGTACCACCTTCAGATGTAGGAATTACTGGGTAGTTAAGAAGACCCCAATTGAGAGCTTCACCAGCTACATTGTCAACTTCACTCTTTACGTAGTTTGCACATACGATCATAGCAACTTTACCAGTTAAACCAATCTTATTCTGGCTTGCTGGATATTCATCTGGAGCCCCATCTGCAAGGTAACCAGCTTTAACAAAGTCGATCATATCCTGAGCAGCTGCAATAGCACCAGCATTCTTTGACCAACCACCATTAAGTGTAAGTTCTCTTGTTGTATTTTCACCAATTCTTCTGTCTAGATGATAACCAAACCAGAAGTCAGAGTATGTTCCATCAAGAGCCATTGGCTGATAGCCATTGTCAACCATTGTCTGACATGCAGCTAAGAACTCATCCCAAGTTTCTGGAGCTTCAATACCACAAGCATCAAAGATATCTTTATTGTAGAAGATACCACCAACCTGAGGCTGCTCAGCAATGCTATTTAAGAAACCAGCCATCTTAATTGATTCATTTGAGAATACTGCATATGACTTAGAAGCATAGTCATCTGCTGCAGCAAGCTCTGTTAAATCATATGTATATGGAGCATAGATTTTACCAATTCTGCTGTAGTCATCATCAAAGAGGTCAATTGCGTCTCCTGATTCAAGAGAAGCCTGAATGATCTTGTTGAGGTCTCTTCCCTTCCATTCAATGTTAACTTTTGCACCAGTATCAGCCATGAATGCATCTGCAGCCTGCTGAATTACTTTTCCCTGTGGCTCGCTAGAGTTCCACATAGCCCAGTAGTTAAGTGTTACACCTGCATATTTACCATCTGCATTTGTAGTAGTTGTCTTTTCACTTGAACCGCCAGCAAAAACAAAAGAAAGTGCCATCATTGCAATGAGGGCAATAGCCATAATACGTTTAATTTTCATTAAAACCTCCATACACTTGTTTTAGTGTATATAATGATGTTAAGCCCAAAATTTTGGACCGAAAATAAAGAAATTGCCTTTAATTTTATTTTTATTGCTTATTTGATTTAATCAATGTTAGAATTATTATATGAGCAATTGTCGAATGGTTGTAAACTTTCAAAAGCTTCCTGTTATACCACAGGTGCTTTATGTAACCTACTCCAAATATGAAAAAGATTGGGGTTCTGTAATGCACTCACATGCATTTACTGAGTTTATTTATATTGAAAATGGGAATGGTGAAATCTGTACTCTTGATCAAAGTTATCCCGTCTCTCGTGGTGATTTCGTCATCTTACCCCCTAACTTAATGCATACAGAGAAGTCTTCAACTGTAAATTACCTTGAATATTTTGTACTAGGAGTCTCTAACCTCTCATTTACAAACTACAATGAAGCTAACCCCTCCTCTTACTGCCCTATCTTTGACCTTGGCAATTTAAATGACAGAATTCATCAAATTCTTAAGGATTTATGGCATGAAGCTCAAAATGCCAGAAGTGGCTATGAGATGATGGTAGCCTCGCTCTACTTGCAATTTAACGTACTTCTTCAACGTAGAATGAAAGCTACCGCTGAATATGCTGAAAGTAACAATATGCGTCGTGAGATCGCATATATAAAGAACTACATTGATAGACACTATATGGAGAATCTATCGCTTGATGAGATCTCATCGCTTGCTAATATTAGCAAATTCCATATGGTAAGAGAGTTCTCTCGCTATATGGGTATCTCCCCTATGGCTTACCTTACAGAAAGAAGAATTAATGAAGCAAAAATACTTCTCTCTTCTACGAATGTTAGCATCCTTGATATTGCTAATGATACAGGATTTTCCTCTCCCAGCTACTTTACTCAGCGTTTTAAAAGTTCTACCGGAAAAACTCCACTTCAATATAGACAAGATGAGTATAAGGTTCCTGCGACTAAGGAACGTATGCAAACAAAGCTTGGAGCGTTATAATTAAACTATGAAAAAACCTAATATCCTCTTTATCATGACAGATCAATTAAGATCTGATGCCCTTAGCTATAGTGGAAACTGTGATGTTAAAACACCCTATTTAGATACTTTAGCTCATGATGGCGTTATCTTTTCAAAAGCTTATTCAGCTTGTCCTTCCTGTATTGCGGCTAGAGCTGAGTTAATGAGCGGACTATCACCTGTTCATAATAAAAGAGTTGGTTACCAAGATGATGTTAGATGGGAGTATAAAAACACCTTAGCTGCAGAACTCGCAAAGGCGGGGTACTATACAATATGTACAGGCAAGATGCATGTCTCCCCTGTTAGAAATTATCTAGGTTTTAATAATGTTGAGCTTCATGATGGATATCTTCATGCAAATAGATATTCAGATGTTCAATCTTCACAAACTCAGCAAAATGCAGATGATTACTACCACTATTTAAAGAGTGAATTAGGAATTGATGCAGACGGTACAGTTTCGGGTCTTGAATGCAATAGCTTTTTAACTCGACCATGGCCCTATGAAGAGAAGTACCACCCTACTAACTGGGTAACAGATAGAGCGATTGATTTCCTTCGCCGTCGCGATCCTGATAAACCATTCTTCTTAATGGCAAGCTATCTAAAACCACATCCTCCATTTGATCCACCAGAGTACTATTTAAATCTATATTTAAACAAAAAACTTAAAGCACCATATGTAGGTTCTTGGGAAGAGATAGAAGAAAAACAACCTAAAAATATAGCTTTTGATTCCCGTTATACCCCTCATGATGAGGAGTTAATTCATCAGATGAAGGCAGGTTATTATGCACTTATTACTCATCTTGATCATCAAATAGGTAGACTTATTCAAGCTTTAAGAGAGTATAGAATAGAAAATGATACCTTAATTGTTTTTACATCTGACCATGGTGAAGAACTTGGTGACCATCACCTATTTAGAAAGTCACGTCCCTATGAAGGTTCCTCGCATATACCTCTCTTTATCTCAGGGCTTCAAGCAATAGGACTTGAGCGCTATAAAGGAATAACTGTTGACTCAATTACGGCACTTAGAGATATTATGCCAACGCTACTTGAAGTTGCAAATGCAAAAAATATACCTTCCCTTGATGGCTCTTCTTTACTTCCTTTAATTAAAGGTGAAAAGAAGGAAGTGAGGGAGTATCTGCACTCAGAGCACTCATATGGTAATCTATCTGCCCATTGGTTAGTTAGCAAAAAGGATAAGTATATTTGGTATACAGAAAGTGGCAGAGAGCAATACTTTGATTTAGAAAAAGATGAACATGAACTAGTTAACCTAATTAACGATAGTCAATATAAAGAAAGAATCTCATATTTAAGGGGTGAACTAATTAACCTTCTAAAAGATAGAGAAGAGGGATTTTCAGATGGGAAAAAGTTAATTAAAGGTCAGCCTTATGGTCCACTTTTAAAGTGATACCTTAATTCTAACAGTCCTTTTCTCCTTCTTTTCATCTTTAGTTCTCTTTCTATCAGTTAAGTAGATCTCATGAACTACTTCATCTGCTTTATATCCATACTTTGCAGCATAATCTGTTAAAGTTTGTAAACTTTTCCTAATTGAAGATGAAGAACCAGTATGTAAGACTTGAACAGCAAAGCCCTCATTTAAAGTAAAGAACTCTGCTTTAGTAAAGGGTAACTTCTTCTTATCTTTAACACTATTAATTAAAGGAAGGAAATCACGCTCAGAGAAGAACTCAGGCACTCTTATCATAAAGCGCCACTCTAAGTTCTCTTTTCTAGCATTTCGATTATAAAATAAGATCTCTTCAGGTGGGAGAACAAACTCATAAGCACCATCATAATTAAGATTATTTTTAATATACTTCACAAGGTATATAACTGTTTCTCTAGCCTCTTTAAAGCTGGGGTTACTCTCATCACACTCCCCTTTTCCCAGAAATGAGATATAAGAAAATGGGGGAATATTTAAGATATATGGGTTCTTTTGACTTACGTAGAACTCTTTAAACTCTTTTTTAAAGTCTCTACTCACACTAACCTCTTTTTTGAATTGGAACTTTCTTCTTTAAAGCTTCAGCAACAACCTCTGGAACCATTGAAGATACATCAGCACCAAAGGCAGCCATCTCTCTAATTTGGGATGAACGAAGAAGGAAATAGTGAGGATCAGTTGGCATAAAGAGAACTTCAAGTTCAGGAAGCATCTGCTTATTTGTCATAGCAAGTTCAAATTCATATCCAAAGTCAACTAAAGCTCTAACACCACGAATCATAACACCAACATTATTCTCTCTAGCAAAGTCAACCATCAAGCCATCATAAGAGAGAACCTCTATAGAGGGGACATCTTTAAAGATTGTTCTTAAAAAGTCTTCTCTCTCTTCAGCTGAAAATAGATATTTTTTAGCTATATTATTTGCAACAATTACATAGAGTCTATCATAGAGTTCGGCTGCACGACGAATGATATTAACATGTCCTAGTGTAGGTGGATCAAAAGATCCAGGTAACATTGCTATTCGTTTATTCATACCTTGTGCTCTCCAATATACTCTTTGAACTTTAAATTACTCTCAGGTGACTCATATGCAATACGTTCAACTATAGACCACTTGCCATCTTCACCCTTTTCACAGAGAGCAAAATTACCCTTTCCTACATAACTAATTGTTTGGTTTTCTTTTGGATTATACTTTCTTTTAAGTTCATCAAGAACGCAATCAAAATGTACAGGTAACCCTTCAGGAGAGAGTAAAGCAGAGGCAATTACATCTATTCTCTTTCCACAGATAGGGCAAACATCACCAGTTTCAACAACGGTTTGAGTTTCAAGAATAGGAATCCTAGAGTGATAAGAGTGAGTTTTGGGAACTCCAGTAACTTGATTAAGAGTTGTAAATCCATTTAAGCGGTTGTCAACAACAGCACTCTTACTACTCTTCTTTTTTATATTATTGTTTTGTCTCTGTGGACGCTTTTTATTCTCTTTTTTCATATGAATAATTATAGATTAAATAGAGTAAGAGCGACAAGATAGAAAAAGCAGTCCGAAGACTGCTTCATATAGATTAAAGTTAATAAGTTATACAGTAGCTTTCTTAACGATAAGCTCTTTAACCTTAGCTTTCTTACCAACCTTAGTGCGGATGTAATAAAGCTTAGCACGTCTAACTTTACCTTTTCTAACTACTTCAATCTTTTCAATTCTTGGTGAGTGAAGTGGGAAGATTCTCTCAACACCAACACCATAGCTGATCTTTCTAACTGTGAAAGTTCTTCTAACACCAGGATTGTTCTTTGCAATAACTAGGCCTTCAAAAACCTGAATTCTCTCAGTTGCACCTTCAACAATCTTGAAGTAAACCTTAACTGTATCGCCGACTGCAAAATTCTCTGCGTCCTTCTTAATCTGTTTTGCTTCAATAGCTCTGATCATGTCCATTTTGACACATCCCCATTAGTTTAATAATTTTCTTTCTGACATCTGTGCTGAGAGAAGCACATGTCAGTACTTCCGGACGGTTCAGCATCGTCTTTTCGAGCCGTCGGAAATCACGCCAGTTAGCAATTCTTTCGTGATGACCGGACAATAGTACCTCAGGAACAGAATTATTGCAATACCTTTCTGGCCTTGTATATTGCGGATATTCAAGGAGAGGAGATGAAAAACTTTCATCAACTAAACTCTCTTTGGAAATTACCCCATCAATTAGACGATAAACAGCATCAATAATAACAAGAGAGCTAGTCTCTCCACTTGAGAGTACATAATCCCCTATTGAGAGTTCATCATCTACATATGTATCTATTACTCTTTGGTCAACTCCTTCATAGTGACCACAGATAAATACAAGATTATCTTCTTTAGCTAAAGAGAGTGCACACTTTTGGTCAAAGAGCTTTCCTGAAGGAGTTGGAAAGATAACTCTTTTATGCTTTGCATCAATACTATCTAAAGCTTGAGAGAGTGGTTCTGGTTTTATAACCATGCCTGCCCCACCACCATATGGAACATCATCACATGTTTTATGGTTATCAGTGGCAAAATCTCTAAAATTAATTAAGGAATAGGTAATAAGTCCCTTCTCTACGGCTTTTGCCATTATTGAAGAGGAGAAGAAACTATCAACCATTTGAGGAAAAAGGGTGACAATATCTATATGCATCCTTTATTTTCCTATAAGGGAACTCATCAATAATTTGATCTCTCCCGCATCGAAATCTGGATGTGAAACAAAGGGCTCCATATTGGGTATAAGAACTAAACGACCATCATTTAGTCTTACGTTTAAATAAACAGCTTGAGCACCATCTGAAACACTCTCAACCTTTCCAATAACTTCAGAGGAAAGTGTTAAGTTAAGATCAAAAAGATCTGCAACATAATACTCGCCTTTCTTCAAAGAGGGAGCTTCACTTCTTTTTATATAAAGGATAGCACCCGAATAGATGCGAGCTTTTTCAGGAGAGATACAAGAGGCAAAGCGCATAAGAATATCATCACTATGTCGCTTTACCTCATCGATAGAGACATTAACACTTTTGCCATCTTTTAATTTCAAAGTACAACTCTTAAGTTTAATAAGATGACTATATTCACCAGAAAGGGAGTTGATACGCAAAAAGCCTTCAACTCCATGTGTCTTTCCTACAATGGCAGAAGCAATAAGTCTTTCATCCATCAGTCAAGAATCTCCAGAACTGCTCTCTTGCCATCTTTAGTTGCAGATGCAGAAAGTATAGTTCGGATAGCTTTAGCGATCCTACCCTGCTTTCCAATAACCTTACCTACATCATCAGATGCAACGTGCAGTTCAAGTATGGTAGACTTCTCGCCTTCGATCATGTTAACTGAAACCTCTTCAGGGTGGTCAACAAGATTCTTGACTACGAATTCTACAAGTTCCTTCTCCATACAAACACCTCAAAAAATTTATTCCTGAGTTGTTCGTGCAAGAGAAATACCCTTAGAATTGAGAATCTTCTTTACTGTTGCAGAAGGCTGTGCACCCTTATTGATCCACTCTTTGGCCTTTGCCTCATTAATGTCAATCTGCTTCTCTTCTGATTCAACAGGATAATAGGTTCCAATCTCATCAATAGTTCTGCTGTCAGAAGGTGTCCTGCTGTCCATTACAACAACACGATAATAGGGTCTCTTCTTGGCCCCAAAGCGTTTAAGTCTGATACTTACACTCACGGCTTTACTCCTTATTCTACTTGATAGACTTACATGCCTAATTGCTTAAGCATGCCAGCCTGCAATTTCTTATTTGTTGCAAACTTCTTCATCAAAAGTTTACTTTTTTCAAATTTCTTCAAAAGGTGGTTTACATCAGCAACACTTGTTCCTGAACCTTTTGCTATTCTCTTTCTTCTTGAAGGTCCAATTATACGATAATTAGAACGTTCAAATTTAGTCATAGACTTAATGATAGCTTTCTCAACTTCGAGACCTTTCATCTCATCATTAAGCATATCTTCACTAATATTACCTTTAGCTCCAGGAATCATATCAAGAAGCTTATCAGCAGAGCCCATCTTCTTCATGTTCTCAAGCTGTTCAAGGTAATCTTCTAGATCAAAGGTATTTTTAGCTAGTTTCTTTTGAAGACGTTCAGCTTCATCTTTATCATATGCTTCTTGTGCTTTTTCAACGAGTGATACGATATCACCCATACCTAAGATACGAGAAGCGATACGTTCTGGATGGAAGACCTCTAAATCTTCACTCTTTTCACCTGTACCAATAAACTTAATAGGTTTACCAACAACAGACTTTAAAGAGAGCGCAGCACCACCACGAGTATCTGAGTCAAACTTAGAAAGAATTACTCCACTAATTCCAACCTTATCTTCAAACTCTTTAGCAATAGTAACTGCATTTTGACCAGTCATTGCATCAGCGACGAAGAGTGTTTCATCAGGGTGGATTGCTTTAGCTACATCCTGAATCTCTTTCATAAGCTCTTCATCTAAGTGCATACGACCAGAGGTATCAACAATTAAGGTATCATAGAGTTCATGTCTTGCTGTCTTTAAAGCTTCAGTTGCAACTTTAACTGGAGATTTCTCCCCTGGAATAGTAAAGACACGAACGCCAACTTTTTCACCTAAAACTTGAAGTTGTGTGATAGCTGCAGGACGAACAAGGTCAGCTGCAACAAGCATTACTTTTCTTCCTTCTTTAGTTAAACGAAGTGCAAGCTTAGCGGCTGTGGTAGTTTTACCAGAACCTTGAAGACCCATCATTAGAATTACAGATGTAGTATCTTTACCCTTTAAGTGGAGTGCTGAGTTTTCATCTCCTAAAAGAGATACCATCTTATCATAGACGATCTTAGTAAATTGTTGGCCTGGATCAACAGAGAGAAGGACCTTCTCTCCAAGTGCTTCATCAAGAGTAGAGTTAATAAATCTTCTGACTACACGAAGATTAACGTCTGCATCAAGAAGGGAAACTTTAATCTCTTCTACCGCATCGCGAATATTCTTCTCTGTAATCTTACCTTTTCCCGACATATTCTTCATAATTTGGGAAAATTTTGTACTCAGACTATCAAACATTACTCCATCCTTAGTCGTATTTCTGCAACTTTGTATTTATAGCAAGAGGTAATATCAAATGTCAATAATCGATTCATCGCTTCTGTCTGCCTTCAGCATCAAAATCGACCTCAGAATCATCCTCATTAAGGATAACCGCCTCCCCTGCTTTACGAGCAAGTTTATATGTAACTGTAGTAGAAACACCTGCTTCCATCTGAGTAACACCTAAGAGAGAGGTAGAACCCATTACTGTATGCTTATTATGTGTAATGATAATAAACTGGCTTGTCTTGGCAAAATCTTCAAGCACAGAGAGGAAAAAGCCAATGTTCTTATCATCAAGTGCCGCATCGATCTCATCAAGGATACAGAAGGGAGATGGTTTTACAAGGTAGGTTGCAAATAGAAGCGCAACTGCTGTCATACTTCTCTCTCCACCTGATAATAGTGTTAAAGAGATAAGCTTTTTTCCAGGTGGCTGGGCAAAGATATCAATACCTGAAGTTAATACATTCTCAGGGTCTTGTAGTGTGATTTCAGCTCTACCTCCACCAAATAAACGACGGAACATATTCTGAAAGTTATCACTTATCTGTTTATAGGTTGTAAGGAACATCTCAACAGATCTGCTTTGGATCTCAGTAAGAACCTCTTCTAGGTCAGCTTTAGCTTTATAAAGATCATCAAGCTGTTTAGTATAGAAGTCATACTGCTTCTTGGCCTCTTCAAAGTCATCAACTGCCATGTGGTTGATATTAGGACCAAGGGCTTGGATCTGCTTTCTAATCTCTGTTAATTCGTTTTCAAGTAGAACTTGCTCAGGAAGTTCATCATTATCAAACTCAGCTCTAAACTCCTCTAAGTTTCTTGCATAGGTATTATAGAAATTCGTATAGAGAGTTTTTACATTCTCATCAATTTGACCGATCCACATCTCATTGCTTTCAATATCATGAGTAAGCTTGTTAATCTTATCAAAGGCCTCACTCTTCTCTCTTTCTCTACCTTGTAGATCACTATTACGCTGTTGAACCTCTTTAAATACTATAGCAAGTTCTTCTTTTAATTCCTGGATTTGGGCGTTTAAAGAGGCCTTTTCTTCATCAGCAGCCCTAAGTTGATCATGAACTTCAACACTTCTTTTCTCGTAATTTAAAGCTTCACTTTGGGCATCTGAGTAATCTAGTTCACGCTCTTGAACACTTCTTTTTAAATTTTCTACAACTTGTTTTGAAGAATCTAAGCTAGCTTTCATAGATGCTACATGAGCATTCATTTGGCTTGCGGTATCTCTAAGTCCATTTGTTTCAATTTGAAGTGATGAAGCTGAACTTCTGTCAGAGGCTATAAGCTTACGAGTTCTTTCAATTTCACCTCTAAGTGAATTCTCTTTTTCACTTATCTCCCTCTTTTCTGTTAAAAGACCACCAGGAGCAAGAAGGGAATCGATAAAGGGAGGAATTGTATTTTGATAACTACTAATAGCCTCTTTAAGTTCAAGAAAGATAACTTCAAGATCTTCGAAGTCTTTAACTACTTTTCCTTTTAAATCTTTAGTACTTTCAGGAACACCCTTATAGAAGTTGATCTTATCTTCGATTCTGCGATATAGAGTCTCAATTTTATGGGCTAATGCATCAGAAGCTTTTTGACGCTTGATAGCAGAGTACTCTTCACCCATCTTCTCATCAAGTTCTACTGCTAAATTTTCAATAACACCCTTAAGACGTTGAGATAGTTCTTCTATCTCCTTCTCTTTTTCGATAATTAATTCTTCACCTTTTTCAGCTTCTTCATTTAAGGCCCCAATTCGAGCAGTATTTTCACTAATCATTTCGATAGCCCTTTTTACCTGCTCTTCGTTCTCTTTTAATCGCTCTTCCTTATCAAGCATCTCTTGGTTAAGTTCATCAAGTTGGGTTCTATCTCTATCTAGGTTAAGTAAAATGCCTTGCGCCTTCTCTTCAGAACTCTTTTTATTAGCTAAATACTCTCTATAACGATCTTCTAATAGAGAGATAGTAGAAGAACTTGCATTGATCTTCTCTTCAGCTCTGTTGATCGAGTATTGGATGCTAGTACTCTTCTCACTACTCTCTCTCATAAGGCGCTGAGCCTCATCGATACCACTATTAAAGGAAGAAAGGGACTCTTTTAAAGCTACTAACGATTTACGATAGTTCTCATTTTGCTCCATTCTAATAGTTTTATTACCGGCAAGGCCTTTAAGCTTGGAGATATGAACTTGAGAGTCTAAAAGTAGTTGTTTTTTTACAAGCTCATTATAGCTTTTAGCCTTTTCTGCTTGTGCACGTAAAGACTCAAAGCGCCTCTTTTCTCCCTTATTTAAAAGTTCAACTTCAGCAATATTATCATTTGTTCTTTCGATCTTCTTTTGAGCTTCATTACATTCAACTTTAAAACGAGAAATACCTGCAGCTTCTTCAAAGATATAGCGTCTATCTTCAGGACGCTGCGAAAGAATTTGGTCAATCTTTCCCTGTTCCAAGATTGAATAAGCACTCTTGCCTACTCCCGTATCAAAGAAAAGCTCTCTAATGTTCTTAAGTAGACAACGATTCTTATTAATGTAATATTCACTTTCACCACTTCTAAAGACACGACGTTTAATTTCAACTTCAGTCATATCTGTTGGAAGTTTTCTTTCGCTATTATCAATTGTTAATGCAACTTCAGCAAATTGAAGAGGTTTTCTGCTATCAGTACCATTAAAGATAACATCCTCCATCCTTCCAGCTCTTAGTGTCTTTGTAGATTGTTCACCAAGAACCCATTTGATGGAGTCAACAATATTTGATTTGCCACATCCATTAGGGCCAAGCAGACTTGTAATACCATCTGCGAAATCTATATGGGTTTTATCAGCAAAGCTCTTGAAACCATTAATATCAAGACTTTTAAGAAACATCTGCTCTCCTTGACGCTTAAGTTAGTACAATGTAGCATTATTGAGATGAAATTGGAAGAACAGGATCTTCTATTTGAGGATGAGAGTGAAGGCATTATTTGTGGAGCTGATGAAGCAGGAAGAGGCCCTCTAGCAGGCCCTGTTGTGGCTGCTGCAGTTGTACTTCCCCCTACCTTTCCTTTTGAAATTCTTAATGACTCTAAAAAGCTTAGTGAAGAAAAACGCTTAAATGCAGAAAAGATAATAAAAGAGAAGGCAATTTATGCTATCACATTTATCTCTGAAAAAGAGATAGATGAGATAAACATCCTAAATGCTTCTCTTTTAGCAATGAAAAAAAGTTATCTTGAAGTTGTTAAAAAGACTCATGTTGATCTACTTCTTGTAGATGGCAATAAACTACCAGATCTTCAATGTAATATGAAAGCAATAGTAAAAGGTGATGCTAAAATACATGAAATAATGGCAGCTTCTATATTAGCAAAATGTGCTCGTGACCGCTTTATGCTAGAGATGGATAAGCAATATCCTGAATATGGATTTAAGCATCATAAAGGTTATCCAACAGAAGAACATGTTTTAGCTATAGAAAAGTATGGTCTTTCACCTATACATAGAAAGAGTTTTCATCTTAAGCAAAAAAAGCAATCGTTAGACCCATTACAAGCATCCCTACTATAACACCCCAAATAACCATATGGTGTTTTCCATAGTTTTCTGCAGTAGGCAGTAGTTCATCAAAAGAAAGATAAACCATAATACCTGCAACAAGTGCGTATATTAGTCCAAAGAGCGTATCATTTAAAAAATTACGTAAGAATAAAAAGCCTAATAGAGCTCCAATAGGTTCTGCAAATCCTGAAAAGAATGCATATCTAAAAGCCTTCCATTTACTCTTAGTCGAATAATATATAGGAGCTGAAACTGTTATACCTTCTGGTATGTTATGAATTGCAATAGCTATAGTAATTGAAAATCCTGTCATGGGATCTGAAAGAGCACCCATAAAGGTAGCAAGTCCTTCAGGAAAGTTATGAATAGCAATTGCTAAAGCTGAAAATATACCAACTTTATGTAAACTTGCATTTCTATCACCAAACTCATGAGGGTTTTCCTCCTCTGGAACAAGTTTATCAATAATAGCAAGTAAGAATATTCCAAGAAAAAAGAAAAGAAGTGCCAAAAAATTAGCTTTTCTTATTCCAAATACTCCCGTTAAAGAGGTAATTGCAGATGGAAATAACTCCATAAAAGAGACATAAACCATTACACCTGCAGATAAACCTAGGGAAAAACAAAGAAAACCAATATTAAGTTTCTTAGTGAAAAAAGGAATTGCTCCACCAATACCAGTAGAAAGACCGGCAATTAGTGTAAGCAAAAAGGCAAAAAGAACTGAAGAAAACTCCATCAGTCCTATTCTCCATCCTCTTCTCTACTACTTACTTTTTTAGCATGTATTTTGAGGTAATCAAGAGACTTTTGCATCTCTTTTACAAACTCTCCAATATCCTCTTGATAAACCAATACTGATTGACGAAGAAATCTGCCATTATCAGATGGTTTACTCTCAACAATATTGAGATATAGATCACCATACATATTCTCTTTTACATTGAAAAAGTAAGTTCTGTCATTTCTGACAAGTTTTGTTGAATAAACTTCACCACGCTGTCCCATAAAGGAAACCCTCCCAAATAGAAATAATCGACTGAATAATGACAGCCTTTAGCCTCTTTTGCAATATAAAAAAGTGATTAAAAATCAATTGACACGTTTTTTTCTTTCAGCTAGGATAACCATGTTTTTTGCGTCTGTCGTATAATGGCTATTACCCCAGCCTTCCAAGCTGGAGATGCGGGTTCGATTCCCGTCGGACGCTTTTACCAATTGTTTTAAATATATCTTCAAAACAATATTTATATAATGTACTTATTCTTCTAAATTCAAGCATTTAATAACATAACACAGCTCCCAAACCAAGAAACTGGAGTTAATTCTTTTCTGATGGTTCAGGACATAATTAACATAGCATTGCTCCCAAACAGTAGTGTTTCTAATATGCGATTAAGGAAAACAGCTTGATATTATAGGGATAAATAGCATTCGCATTCGCTTGTCCAACCATTAGATTACCTCATTGCTGAGGCAATTCATGTATCCTATAAACCAGTTATCAGACAAAAGGAAAACCGTGAACCATTGCCCATCGTAGGGCGTCATTCATTCTCTTCTGGTATCCTTTGGCATTAGAGCCTTTCAACCAATGAAGGATGTCTGAATCGACTCTCACAGTTACAGGGGTCTTCAAAGGTTTCCAATTCTTTGGATAGAAATTCTTCATCTGGTCCTCTGTCAGCTCTGGGATATCGGAAAAATCAATTCCTTTTTCCCTTATCTTTGCCACAAGATCAGGCGTTAAAGTTTTTGCAGTGTTCATAGTAAATTCTCTCCTCTTGCGATGTTGCAAGTCTGGCCGATATAAGCCTAATCCTTTTTCTTTCAGTATAAGACGTAAAGACAACTACGAAATCAGTTGCACGCCCTATCCCTATGTACCTAGTCTCTCTAGTAGTAGAATGGATTTCATCATAGCGTTCGAAAAAACAAGGATCAGAGAAAGCAGGAAGAACCATCTCAAAATCGATACCATGCTTTTTGACGTTCATTGCATTCTTCTCTTCATCCCATTCGAAATTGCCATTGACAACTGTCTTACCCATTCGGTCAACTCCTTATTTTCCACCTATTGTAAATATAATTTATATGTACAAAAAAATCAATGTTCGTTAGAATTTGTTTAAAAGTTTTTAAGACTATATTGTCCACATGTAGACATATTTTTTTTGTATTATTTTGGATTGTAGAAATATTGTGTTTACTATAAATAAATTATGTATTTGGTTTTTAGAATTTGCCTGAACTTCCAAGCTGGAATGCGGTGATTTGACAGATTTAATTATCACGATGTATGCTTAAAGCCATGAATGACGAAGATTATAAATGGATTAAAAGATTGGGAATAACCATAATAGTTATGGTAGTGTTAAATATATTAGCAGTTCCTCTTACTTATCTGTTTTGTTTTCTTTTATTAATTTTTGGTTAATTGTACACAATAATTAAATCTATTCATAAGTTAACAATCTGGAAGATATTTAATTTAACTCTCTTATTTAGCAAAGGAAAATTCAGGTTTGAATCACAAAAAAAAACTAAAAAGCAACCGCCTAATGTACCAGAATGGATAATAGCAGTATCCACTCTAATTATGGCGGTTGCAACTTTAATCGAATCCCTACGACAGAAAGGGCCGTGGGAGGGAATACCTCCCATGTAGAATACACTTATTTTATAGAGAGGTCAAAGAAATGAAGAAATTTTACATTTATCTTGCAGCATTTTTAGTTGTTTTTGGTGTTTATTATGTTATTACACATTAGGTGCTTTTCTGGCTCAATCCTGAATTTGGTGGGATTTAGGGATTGAGTTATTGCAACCAACCAATAATTTGACAGAACTAATTTTCACACAGTATTATTAGAGCCATGAATGACGAAGATTATAAATGGATAAAAAGATTAGGAATAACCATAATAGTTATGGTTGTTTTAAATATATTAGCAGTTCCTCTTACTTATCTGTTTGGATTTCTTTTATTAGCATTGCATTAATTGTACACAATAATTAAATCTGTTCATAAGTTAACAATCTGGAAGATATTTAATTTGACTCTCTTATTTATCAAAGGAAATTTTAAACCTTTTTTTCACTATTTATTTACTCATAAGCACTCAAATAGCTATACTTCACATGTTATGAATTTCTATGAAGATAAATATGCTGATTTCATTATAAAGCGTATGTTAAGGCTCCAAAGTGGAGAAAAACTCTCTTTAAATTGTAATAGCGAAACACTTCCTTTTGCTCATAAAGTTGCACATATTGCAGCTGAAGAGTCAGGGTTACCAGTTTCACTTGTATATATTGAAAATGGTAAAGTTGAATCTGTTGATGAGATCGAACCTTCTTTCCAAGTTAAAGAGCAAAAAGGAGTTGCAATGCTTCATTTAGCTTCTTTTCCAGAATCGGGAAAGAATGAAGAACTAGATGCAAAAGCTTTGCAAGAGTATCGCTTACTTGCAGACCCTATCTTTTTAGATAGAAGGATCTCAGTTCCTTGGGCAACAGCTTATGTACCTACCCCACTTTGGGCAGAATTTGTCTATGGTCCTGGTGCTACGACTGATATGCTTTGGCGTGATATCGCAGAGTTATATGAACTTGAAGATGAAGAGAACTTTGATCTTACTGACACACTAGAAAAATCTTTATCCATTAGAGCAAATAAGTTAAATTCTCTTAATTTAATTGCATTTAAATTAGAAAGTTCAACCTGTTCTCTTTATCTACCAATTGCAAAGAGAACTAAGCATGTAACAAGTGCAACAAGAGTTAATAATCGCTTCTTTTACCCCTCATTTCCATGTGAAGATATTGCAGTTGCAATTGATATGAGAAGAGCAGAAGGTCACTTTACAACAACCATGCCATTTAGACTCTTTGACAAAATCTTTGAACATGCATCAGTAAACATCAAAGAAGGAATGGTAACTGGTTTTGTACTTGAAGGTGGAAATGATTACATCACTCGATTTATAAACATTGATGAAGAGGCAAAAAGAGTTGGAGAGTTAATTCTTTGTGACAATATGAGTCGTTCATCACTCTTTAATCGATCATTAGGTTTACCAGTTTTTGATAGAATGAGAGGTGTTTCAATTGTATTAGGTGGAGTAAGACCTGAAGCGGTTACAGGTAGTGATGAAAGTTCTCTATCACAAGAGGGAATAAATACCTCATTTGCTCGTCTTGAATTACCTATATTATCAGATTCCTTATCTATAATAGGAGTTGATAAAGATAATAAAGAGACTTTAATTATGGAAAATGGTTCATTTACCGAGGAGTTTTAATGAATACAAAGTTATATAGTACTCGTCTTTCAGACCTTATTTTAAATCTTGGAGTCAACTTACAAAAAGGTGACCATCTTTTAATACAGTGTGGATCTGAAACTTACCAATATGCTAGAGAGATGGCAAAGAAAGCATACTCTCTTGGGGCATCATATGTTTTTATCAATGTCACTGATACTCATCTAGATGCAGAAAGAACTAAGTATCAAAGTGATGATGAGTTAAAGTTTGTGCCACAGTATCTAAAGTCATTCTTTAGCGAAGCTGTCACTGAAAAGTGGTGTAGAGTAAGAATCGATTCAGGTGAAGAAAGAATAGATCTTCCTTCTTTTGATTCATCTAAGATGCAACTCCTTCAAGGATCCCTTAGAAAAGAACAAAAAATAATGAGTGAAGTCTACATGCGTGATAAGCTTGCTTGGTGTGTAACCTGTGCACCTGGTCCTAGATGGGCAACTCAACTAGGACTAAAAGATGAAGAAGAGCTGACATCTGTCCTTGCTAAGATCTTAAAGATCGATGATGAAGATTATATTAACTCTTGGAAGAGCTTTAGAGATAAATCAGAAGAGAGAAAGAACTATCTAAATAGTCTGAAGATAAAAACCCTTCACTACACTTCTCCTGTAACAGATCTCTACATTGGTCTAAGAGATAATGCTATTTATGAAGGCGCTGGTTCAACTTTACCAGATGGAAGAACCTTCTTTCCTAACCTTCCAACAGAAGAGTTATTTACTACCCCTGATATGTATAAAACAGAAGGTTATGTAACAACAA
>X235_Pygmy_Slow_Loris__coassemble_4_pt1 | contig 74563 bp, 84 predicted proteins | sample X235_Pygmy_Slow_Loris__metabat2_low_PE_001 | metagenome-assembled genome bin X235_Pygmy_Slow_Loris
ATCACCCTTCATCAGCGTAAGTGTGATCAGCTTAAAATGTTAAAAAGGCAATGCTAGAAAAGATGTTCCCTAAAAAAGGAAAGAGTGTGCCTGGAATTAGATTTAAGGGTTTCACTGATGCTTGGGAACAGCGTAAGCTGGGGGACGTTGTTAAGGAAGTAATAAGAGTTGAACCAACATCAAATGCGCCTGTTATGATGATTACAGCAAACAATGGTTTTATTGAGCAATCGGAAAGATATTCAACAAATAATGCTGGAAAGAGCTTAACAAAATATATTCTGTTGAAAAAAGGTGAACTTGCATATAATCATGGTGCTTCTAAATTGCGACCATATGGGTCTTGTTTTGCTTTAACTGAAGAAAGAGAAGCTCGCGTCCCATTCGTCTACCACTGTTTTTCTTCAGTTGGACAAAATCCCGAATTTTTACATTTCGTATTAAATAGTATAACTGTTGAGAATCAGCTTCGTAAGATTGTTTCTTCAGGAGCCAGAAGTGATGGTTTATTGAATATTTCATTTGCTGATTATTCTTCAGTTTTCATTCAGATTCCAGCAAGAGTTGAACAAAATAGGATAACAGAACTATTAAGTCGTATTGATACCCTCATCACCCTTCATCAGCGTAAGTTAAATTACTTTTTTGCGCAGCCAATTATTCTTAAACAAGACTCGAGATAGACTTCATTACAAGATCTGTATCCTTATTTTCCAGTTCTTGAATTATATGAAGATATGTTTTCTGAGTTGTATTCATACTAGCATGACCTAATCGCCTAGCAACACTTGCTATTGATACCCCTGCAAATAACAGCAAAGATGCATGAGTATGTCTAAGTCCATGAATTGTAATTGTAGGGATATTATTATTTCTACAATGCCGATAAAGGACAGCGTTAATTGTTGAATTATAGACTCTTTCAGAAAGAGTAAACAACGGTCTATCAATAGGCAGATCTTTAGTTAATCCAGAAAACTGTATTACTAGTTGCCAGTCAAGTTGAACCTTCCTGACTGATGATGGATTCTTAGTAGGCTGGAACCCACCGCCTCCTTTGTAATTCCATGTCTTATTAATTGACAATAACTGCCTGTTAAAATCAAAATCTTGAGGAGTTATTCCTAACGCCTCAGAGAATCTGATCCCTGTTTTTGCAATAAGTAAAATCATCCAATCCCAATTTATTTTAAGGCTTAAGTCTAAGCTAGAAAGTAACTTGTGCAGATCGAACTGATTTAGAAATTTACACTTCTTTTTTCTTGGAGTTTTTCCTTTAATAATAGCTTTACGAGTAGGATCTTTCTCAACCAATCCTTCATCAACCGCATCCAATATCGCTCCTTTAACATGATGATGGAAGTCCATTGTTGTTTGTCTTTCATGACTCAAGGCATAATCATTGATTAATTTTTGATACTCCGACCTAGAAAGATCTTCAAGTGTTAAATTTGGAGCAAGTTTTTCTATCCATTTAAGACTATTCTCATATTTCTTCAATGTGATATCTCTTACTGCTCCATACTTATAAATGTTTATCCATTCTCTAAAGTATTCAGATAAAAGTACTTTAGGATTTAATTGTTTCATATTTCCTCCATATGGCTGCGCATATGAAGGTTAATATCATTTAAATTAAAAAAGGGAGCCCACTTGACTCCCTTATACTATTAATGTTCAAAAGGTATTGGTTCAGGACTTGTTTCTTCACCCATAGCTTCTGATAGCTGTTTCATTAAGCTCTTAGCTTTAAGACCTAAGCGTTTTGGTGTTTGTACGATAACGGTAAGGTACATATCACCTCTATCCTCTACACGACCACGGAAGCGAGGTACACCACGTCCTTTTAGACGTAAGCTCTTACCAGATTGTATTCCAGCAGGTACTGTTACCCTAACCTTTCCACCATCAATTACAGGTACTTCGATCTCACAACCGAGCGCTGCCTGAGTCATTGAGATAGGAACTTGCAAGAAGACATTCATATCCTCTCTTACAAAGTACTTATCTTCCTTAACATTAACTACGATGATTAGATCTCCAGCAGGGCCACCATTAGCACCAGCGTTACCCTTTCCACGAAGTACAAGCTTTGTGCCATTATCAGAACCGGCAGGAATTGTTACCTGAAGCTTCTCTTGCTTTCTTGAAAGGCCTGTACCATGACAAGCTGAACAAGGATTTTCAATAACATGTCCACTTCCATGACAGGTTGGACAGGTAGAAGCCATTTGGAAGAATCCATTTCCTCTAGCAACTTGACCATGACCACCACAAGTAGGACATACCTTTAATCCTGTACCACCTGTTCCATGACAAGTTTCACAGACATCATCATGAGAGTAGTTAACATCTACCTTAGTACCAAAGGCTGCATCCTTAAAAGAGACAGAGACATTATATTGAAGTGAAGCACCACGAGAAGCAGCAGTTGCACCACCGCTTGAAGAGGCACCACGACCTCTTGAACCACCTCCAAAGAAGGATTCAAAGATATCACTAAAGCCACCAAAGCTTGTACCAGAGCCGAAGATATCACCAAAGTCACGATAGACATTGGAGTAGTTACCTGCACCACCTTCAACTCCTGCGAAACCAAACTGGTCATAGTTAGCACGCTTTGTTTTATCAGAGAGAACTTCGTAAGCTTCACTAGCTTCCTTAAAGCGCTCTTCTGCTTCTTTATCATTCGGATGGGTATCAGGATGGTTGGCCATGGCAAGCTTGCGGTATGCCTTCTTTATCTCTTCGTCTGTTGCACTCTTTGAGACACCTAAGACTTCATAATAATCACGTTTAGCCATAATCTCCCCTATACAAAGAACATGCTGACACTTAGGCCAGCATGTTCCTTTTCCCTAATAATTAGGATTTACTTTACCTCTTCGTAGTCTGCATCGACAGCGTCGTCGTTGCCACCCTCAGAAGAAGAAGTGCTCTGTGAAGCATCACTCTGAGCTCCTGCATTACCAGCTGACTGCTGATTCTGCTGAGCTGCTTCATATACCTTCTGGCCAAGCTGCATAGAAGCCTGCTGTACAGCATCGCTCTTGCTCTTGAGCTCTTCTGCAGTTGCATTAGGAGAAGCAAGGGTATCTTTCAAGGACTTAAGAGCATCTTCGATCTTTGCCTTTTCATCAGCAGAAACCTTATCACCATACTCTTTAAGAGCCTTCTCAGTTGCATAGACAATGCTCTCTGCATTGTTCTTTGCTTCAATAGTCTCTCTAAGCTTCTTATCCTCAGCCTGGTGAGCTTCAGCATCCTTAACCATCTTCTCGATCTCAGACTCTGAAAGTCCAGAAGAGGTCTCAATTCTAATCTTCTGCTCCTTACCTGTTCCAAGGTCCTTAGCAGATACGTGTACGATACCATTAGCATCAATATCGAATGTTACTTCGATCTGAGGTACTCCACGTGGAGCGGCAGGGATACCTACAAGGTCAAACTTACCAAGTGTTCTGTTCTGGCTTGCAAGCTCTCTTTCACCCTGAAGTACGTGAATGGATACTGCAGTCTGTCCATCAGCAGCTGTTGAGAAGATCTGACTCTTCTTTGTAGGAATTGTTGTATTTCTCTCGATGATCTTTGTGCTTACGCCACCAAGTGTTTCAATACCAAGTGAAAGCGGAGTAACATCAAGAAGAAGAACATCCTTAACATCGCCCTGGAGAATACCACCCTGAATTGCAGCACCTACTGCTACAACTTCATCAGGGTTAACGCCCTTATGAGGCTCCTTCTTAAAGAGTGTCTTTACAAGCTCCTGTACACAAGGAATTCTTGAAGAACCACCTACGAGAATAACCTCATCGATGTCATCAGCTGTAATACCAGCATCACGAAGAGCATTCTGGCAAGGGATCTTAGTTCTCTCAACGATTGGAGCGATCATCTGCTCGAACTTTGCTCTTGTAAGAGTCATCTGAAGGTTCTTAGGACCTGTTGCATCAGCAGCAATGAATGGAAGGTTGATATCTGTGGTCTGTGAAGAAGAGAGGGTGATCTTAGCCTGCTCTGCAGCTTCCTTAAGACGCTGTAATGCCATCTTATCTTTTGTAAGATCAATTCCATTATTCTTCTTAAACTCATCAGCCATCCACTGGATTAAGAGCTGGTCAATGTTATCACCACCAAGGTGAGTATCACCATTTGTGGACTTTACTTCGAATACACCATCACCAAGTTCAAGGATTGAAATATCGAATGTACCACCACCAAGGTCATATACTGCGATAACCTCATCCTTTGAGGAGTCCTTACCAAAGCCATAAGCAAGAGCTGCAGCTGTTGGCTCGTTAACAATTCTCTTAACATCCAAGCCTGCAATTCTACCAGCATCCTTAGTTGCCTGTCTCTGTGCATCGTTAAAGTATGCAGGAACTGTGATAACAGCCTCTGTTACACTCTCACCAAGGTAATCTTCAGCAGTCTTCTTCATCTTCATAAGAATCTCAGCTGAGATCTCCTGAGGAGAGAGAAGCTTACCACGAATGTCAACCTTAACCTCATCGTTAGGGCCACATACAACCTTATAAGGGATGAGCTTAATCTCTTCAGTTACTTCATGGTACTTACGACCCATGAATCTCTTAATTGAATATACAGTGTTTTCTGGGTTTGTGATCATCTGGTTCTTTGCAGGCTTTCCTACAACGATATCAGTATCACTCTTGTAACCTACAACAGAAGGAGTTGTTCTATCGCCTTCTGCATTTGGAATAACTTTGGGTTCGTTACCCTCCATAACTGCAACGCAGCTGTTTGTTGTTCCTAGGTCAATACCTATAATTTTTCCCATTTTATTTTCCTCTCAAAATTTATTGTTGTTTTATAATTGGCTTCATCTCTGAAACCGGATTAAATGTAATAAAGCTTTTTGCAATCGTCAAACTTTTTTTGGCTTTCCTACCATAACCTTTGCAGGACGGATAACTCTACCATTTAATTTGAACCCTTTTTGGAGCATCATGGTAACAGTATCCTCATCTAAGCCTTCCTTCTCTTCCATCATGCAAGCTTCATGTTCATTAGGATCGAAAGGGACATTGACTTGATCCACAACTTCAGGACCCCAATTGGTCTTAAGGATTGTATAAAGTCTATCCTCGATCATACGAACACCCTCTTTCATTGCATCAAAGTTATCTGTCTTTTCAGCAGCATCAAGAGCTCTTGAAAAGTCATCAAGGGGTCCAAGAAGATCTTTAACAAGGGAAGTATTTGCATACTTAACTGCATCTTCTTTGTCTTTTAGTAGGCGCTTACGATAGTTCTCTGATTCAGCTTGATTTCTAAGCATCTTATCTTTTAAAGCTAAGATCTCTTCATCTTTCTTCTTAAGTTCAGCTTCAAGATCAGCGATTTTATCAACCTCTTCTTTAGCTGTACTTTCACCTTCTTCGTTTGGAGAACCTTCCGCATCATCGATTGTTTCAGCGACTACCTCTTCTTTGATCTCTTCATCCTTAGTATCCATACTCTCTCTACCTTTATAATTATTTCTATTTTTATTTTTCTTACTCATAAATATCTTCTCCTATAGACACACAAAAAGAATGTGCATCCTGAAGCACATATGAAACATAATAATGAAAACAGCAGGGGTCAACTGATTTTTAGAAAGAGAAAAAGAGTGCCAGATCATCTCTGACACTCATCTCTTTTAATTATCGTCGTCTAAAGGGATCTCCTCTTCTTCCCCTGTGTACTCTATATCCTCAGGGAAGGTAGACATCTGTACAGAGCTCTTCTTTTTAGGAGTACTCTCTTTCTTCTCTTCACTCTTATTAGAGGGCTTTGAATAGGCTTCACTTTCAAGTTTTAAACGAACAAGTTTAGCCTCTTCTTCTATGCGATTACGCTTAGCTTCTGCCGCTTTATCTTGTTCAGTTTCTAAATTCTTAGTAGCTTGAAGAACTTCACTTTGAATCCTTCTATGCTCCTCTTGGAGGTTATATAACTCCTCTTTAGTTGTGGTAACTTGTTTTTGAGTATCAGCTAAGGAAGCTTCTGAGACATTTAGGCGGTTTTGAAGAGTTTGAAGACGGTCAACAGTAGCTGCGATAGTCTCACTAGCCCCTTGATTAAGCAGAGAGACTGTCTCCTTGATCTCGCTCTGTCTCTTAATTAGGTTAGCTATGCTATCTTCAGCTGTCTTACTCATGGCTTTGAAGATACCATCGATCTTATCAACCTCTTCAGCCATAATTTCTCTAAGCTTTTCTCTACAGTGGTCGATATAGACACTCTCATCAGAAGCAAGATTAGCCTTCTGCTCTTCACACTCTAAGAGTGCCATTCGCTTTATCTCATTAACCGCACTACTTGCCTCTTCTGCTTCTGAAGCAATTATTGCTTTAGAGTCACCAAGGGAGGAAGAGAGAGCGGAAACAGCGGCAGAAAGTTCACTTTGAATTTGTTTAACAGCTTCTTCTGTAGTAGCTGTAAGGTCATTATGAATCTTCTCATTCTCCCTCTTAAAAGCCTCTTCCTCTTCAGAGAGTAGATTAGATAGTTCATCTTTACGACTTGAAAGCTCTGTTAACTTTTCAGTTAAAGCGGTAGATAGCGCTTCAATTTGAGCTTTTAGCTTGCCTTCATTCTCTTCAAGCAAGGTTTCAAGATTACTAAAGGACGCTTCATGTTCTCTTCTTCTTGAATTAATAAGAGCGGTAGCCTCTTCCCCACTCTCTTTAATTCCTTCAATAAGTGAAGATGAAAGATCGGAAAGAGAACTCTTTCCAGAGGCAAGTGCAGAGGCAAAGTCCTCTCTTTCAACTTCAGCTTCGCTCTTCTTCTTATCAAAGAACTCAGTAAGCTCATTCATCTTACTCTCTAAAGCTGAATTAGAGGTTTCTAGAGTGCTCATCATCTCTTTATGAGTCTCTTCAAGAGCTTCTTTATTCGCTTCATAGCGGGCATCGGCTTCTTGCTGTTTTTGCTCAAGAGAAGCGGTAGATGAAGAGACAAGAGCGCTTATAGAGCTCTTTCTGCTCTCTATATCATCTCTAATTTCATCAATAAAGGTACCAAACTCTTCACGGCTCTTTGATAGCTCATCAGAGAAGAGAACTAAAAGGCTCTTCTCTCTCTCTTCATGTTCTTTTGCGATAGCATCAAGTTCGTTATTTGTATTTTCAACAAGCTCCTTATACTCAACTTGAACTGCTTTTAAGTTATCTTCAATAGTTCTTGCATCCTGCTTAAAGGTTGCAATTGTAGTGTTAACCTCTTCGGCTTTTTTAACTTCATCTTGTACTACAGATATTCTCGATTCAGCATGTTCAGTTTGTAGTCTAAGTTTTTCAAGTGCTATCTCATAGCTTTTACAAATTGACTCTAAAGAAGCAAGATCTCTATGGTGGCTCTTGAGGTTATCTAAAGAAGAACTCATAGCAGCAATTGCTTCTTCCGCTTCTTCTCTCTTTGCATTTATCTTATCTGTGCAATCATGACAAGTCTCTTGGATGCGAACAATTGTTTGCTGACTTTCATTTCTAAAAGAGAGGATCTTCTCTTTTACTGTCTGCAAGGAACGACTCTTTCTATCTTCAGCTCTTAAAGCTAATATAATTATCAGTGTGATAATAAATAAAACGACTGGTAGTATATATACAAGCAAATCCATAAATGCAACCTCTATAACACCATATTAATAAACTTATCCCATCCTGTTAATACTAAGGATGCAGAAGATGAAGCAGCCTTTTTTTTAGATGCATTTATCAAAAGAGTATGCATTCCAACATTTGCAGCTCCATGAATGTCTTTTCTTTCGCTATCTCCAACATATAAAGCCTCTGCGGGCTTTACATTTAATTTATCAAGCATTACGCAAAATGGAGTTGCATTAGGCTTTAAATATCCACAATCTTCAGCTGAAGCTACGTAATCAAAAAGCCCCTCAAGGTGGAGAGTTTCAAGCTTATTTCCAATGGGGAAATCAGAGAGAACCGCTAAGATGTACCCTCTTCTTTTTGCTTCTTCTAAACTCTCCCTTACATTTTTATAAGGACGAATTAAACGACTTGTTTTCTGCCAAGAGGAGAAGAGGTCTCTATTATAACGCTCACTGTAAGATGGAAGAGGACGACCATAGATAAGCGAACATTCCTTATCTCTAAAAGCTGAGAGGGTCATTACGGGAGATAGTTCAAGGCCATCTTCCTTTCTCATTCTCTGTCTCATATTGTTATAACGCACTGAGAAAATAGGGTGTTTTATAAAGCTTTTAAAGAGATACTCATGAGTCTCTCTTTGAGGATAGAAGGTTCCATCAATATCAAAGCAGAGTGCTTTAATATTGTGTTGTTCTGCATAGCCCATTAGCTTTTGCCCCCTCTTCTCTTCTGCTTTGTATTTCTAACAACCTTTTCTGCTCTTTCTCTCTCTTTACCAAGACGAGCTTTACCACCTGGTTTACGAGCGATTCCCTTCTTTTTAGGAGTAGCTGTAGAAGTTGATGTCTTCTTAACTAAACTTTCAAGCGCCTTATCTTCCCTGCTTTTTCCATTCTCATATAGAGAAGGATTACGTCTCCTCTCTCTTAATGAGATCTCAAGAGGAATGGAGGCAAAACCTAACTCTTTACGAATTAAGTTCTTTAAATATGAAAGATATGTTTCAGGAAAGTCCTTAATCTTATTAACAAAGAGCAGAAAGCGAACCGGGTTTGTTGAGACTTGAGTACCATAAAGCACCTTGTAATGGCCTTGAGAGCCACGAGGAGGCTCATAGGCTTCGCTCCAGCGCTTTAATGCCTCATTAAGCACTGCGGTATCAACACGCTTATTAAGTTGCTTCCAAACAGCCCATACGGTATCAAGAAGGACGCCAACTTCATCTCCATTAATTGCAGAGATTGGCACAAGAGGAGCAAACCCAAGGACAGGGAATAAAAATCTAACTCTATCTTTTATTGCTACTAGTTCATTCTTAACACCAGAAAGCGCATCGATCTTATTTAGAACAAGTACTACACCACAACCTCGACGAACAATTAGCTGTGCGATCTTCTTATCTTGGTCAGCTAAACCTTCTGTTGCATCGATCATAAGAAGGACAACATCCGCTTCATCGATTGTTTTAATAGCTCTGTTTACAGAGTAGTACTCAACATCCTCTTCAACCTTACTCTTTCTTCTTATTCCTGCGGTATCAAGGACGGTGTAATCGGTTCCTTTATAGGTAAAGGTTCCTCTCATTACATCACGAGTTGTACCTGCGATATCACTTACAATTGAAATATCACGCCCTGTTAAAAGGTTAGTTAAGGTACTCTTTCCTGTATTAGGTTTGCCCATGATAGCAATGCGTATTGTTTCACTCTCTTCAGGGGGCATCTCTGCTCTTTCCAAATTAAGCATTCCAAGCATTGTATCTTCAAGCTCTTCAATGCCAAGGCCATGCGCAGCTGAGATACCAAGAACACGTTGATAACCATAGTTGTAGTAGTTCCAAACAAGGTCATCGCGTTTTACATCATCAACCTTATTTACGACTAGTATTACTTTATCCGTATAGGGGCGTAGTGTCTTTAGAAGCATCTCATCTTCTGCTGTTACTTCAGTACAATCCATTAAAAATAGGATTAGATCACTCACTCCTAAAAGAGAGAGACTCTTTTCAGCAACAGGACCATCAAGCCCCTCTTTATCAAGCTTTACTCCACCACTATCAACTAAGGTAACCGGATGGTTGCCAAGAAGGTAACGCTCTGGGATAGGGTCACGTGTAACACCAGGAGTTGGGTCTGTGATAGCTCTACGCTTACCAATTAAGCGATTAAACAGTGTTGACTTACCTACATTAGGGCGTCCAATTATACTTATTAGCGGGAGATCGGTATCGATATCCGCCTTATTTTTTATTTCCAATTTCTGCATGAAAATCCTCTAAAAGCTGCTCTATATCGCGATAGCTTGTCATATTAAGCGCCTTTGATGCAAGGGCTACTGATTCTTCATAACTTATGCTTCTGATCAAATGACGAGCCTCTAAAACTCTAGCACCACTCATCGATAAAGAGGTGTAGCCAAGTCCTACAAGCAAAGGAATTGCTCTAAGGTCTCCTGCCATCTCTCCGCACATTGCAATTTCAATATTAGCCTCTTTAGCATTGTCAGCTGTAAGCTTTAAAAGTCTAAGAACTGCAGGGTGTAGTGTATTGTACAAATATGAGATCTTATCATTTCCACGATCAACGGCAATTGTATATTGAACAAGGTCATTAGTACCAACTGAGAAGAAGTCTACCTTTTTAGCTAAAAGATCACTTGTAATAGCTGCTGATGGTACTTCGATCATAATACCAACCTTCATATTTTCATCAAAAGCTATACCATCTCTTCTGCACTCTTCTTTTACCTCTTCAAAGAAATCTAATACTCCTTCAAGCTCTTCAAGTCCTGATATCATAGGAAACATTATTCTTACATTTCCATTTATAGAGGCGCGCAAGATCGCTCTAAGCTGACAGCGAAAGATATCTTTTCGATCCATGCAAAAGCGTACAGCTCTCCACCCTAAAACAGGATTGTCTTCATCAATGCCGATATCACTAATTACCTTATCACCACCGATATCATAGGTGCGGATGGTTACACTACCCCTATTTTTAAAGGAAGAGGCTATAGAGCTATATACTTTGGTAGAGGCCTCTTCAATATTATCAGAGAAGGTTCTATCCATAAGTAGAAATTCAGTTCTAAGTAAACCAATCCCTTCACATCCTGCATTCAAAGCTACAGGTACAGAGGAGGGACCTTCTATATTACACTCAAGAATTATACGCTTTCCATCGGTTGTAATAGCTGGTAAAAGAGCATCCTCTTCTAAACACTTAGCATGCTCTTTTCTTCTCTTTTCCTCTTCATATATTGCATCTAGCTGAGCTTTATCTGGGTCAATGTAGAATTTACCCTTATCCCCATCGATTGCAACTAAAGAGCCTTCAGTTACAGAAGTTGCAGCACCATGGACACCCATAACACAGGGAATTAAAGCAGAACGTGCCAAAATAGCAATGTGGCTTGCACTTCCTCCACTCTCTAAGACAATTCCTAAGATCTTATCTTTACCCATTGAGATAAATTCTAGCGGAAGGAGGGTATCACAAACGATAATCTTCTTCTCTTCAAAGGAAAAGGAAATTGTAGGCTCTGAAGTTAAAGCGGCAATAACCCTAGCTGAGATCTCACCTACATCACTTCTTCTCTCTCTAAAGAGTTCATCAGGAAGGGAGGATAGTGCCTTTATCAATTTATCTGCAGCAGTTTCAACAGCCCAAGCGGCATTGTAAAGCTCATCATTAATTAAATGAGATACCTCATTGGTAATCTCCGGATCACGCACCATCAGAAGCTGAGCTTCTAAAAGTTCAGTTTCATCCTTTGAAGAGGCATGAGCAATTAGAGCCTCGATCTGAGCATAAACTTCATCAGAGGCGGCAATAAAGCGCTGTTCTTCCCTCTTAGCACTTGCCTTATCGGGCAAATGCTCATGGATCACATGAGGTTGACTGTGACTAAAGACAAAGGCTTTACCAATAGCTAAACCTGATGATACTGGAGAGCCTGAAAGGGTAATCATGCTTCAAGATTATATAAAATTAATTCTCTAGTAAAGTATAAATTTAAGAGAGAAAACAGGTTATTACTCCTCTCCGTTACTTATATTATTTGTTATCTCCTCTTTATCTATTTGTTTAAGATATTTTTCTTTTACTCTGTATCTTCTATAGACAGCCCACGCTAAAAGGTAAATAACAATATCTGCAGAGACATCAGATTCAGATGGCATATGGTAGGAGAATCTTCCTGGCAATATAAACCTTGGCCCTAAAAAGGTGAGAAAATTATTAACAAGCCCAGATACCCATTCGTAAATTAATCTTAACCCTAACAGGTAATCTAAGAACTCTATAAAAACGATAATTAGCATTGGATAAACAGCCAAAGAGTATTTTTTGAAGAATAATCCAAAGATCAACAGCAAGAGTGTGAATAATAATATCTTGTCATCTAGATATTTAGAAACTGATATTAATGAATAAAAAGCCAAATAGGGATTAAGTTGATCAAAGAGATTTAATGAAAACGCCAATAGTAGTAATAGCAAAGTGATAATCTTGTTCTTATCATTAAACATTCGATACAAACAATACATAACGATAGGCACAGAGAGGTAATCAACAACCTCGGGTAGGTTCGCAAAAAGGTTTTTCCTAAATGCAATAGAGGCTGCTAGTGAAATGAATGCTAATCCTATAATGAGAACAGCTTTACTACCCATAGCAACACATAATAGAAAAACAAACAGAATTATGAAGTATAAAAAATCTGAAAAGCTACAAAAATTTGTGAATGAGATATATCCACAAATTAGCGAACTAAGAAACAGGGCAAAAAGAATTGTATAGTTCTCATTTTTCTTAACTTTTTGGACAATCGCCGCAATTAGTGAAACTAATATTGTTGCAGAAAACCCTATAATATTACCCCAGTAAAAGATCTCTTTTCCATTGAATATAAGATAGACAACTACTACAAGGAAAAGAAAGAAACCTCCCCCTGAGACCATTGCATAGCGATTTCCAAAAGCGTCTGTATATGAACCAAAAGCAGAGCGTTCATACTCGTTTCCAAATGCATCTTTATATCGTTTAGCCATCTCTAATCTCCCTCAACAAACGATTAAGATATATTTGATAGTATCATTAAAAATAATCATGAGTGAAGAGCTCGCTTGCTAATAGGTTTAAAGTTTAATAACATTACCCCATGATCGAAGACGATGATTTGTTTAAGCAAAACGAAACCTTAACTCCAGAAAAAGAGGAGAAGAGTAGCCATGTTATGCTTATTCTCCTTATCGCTTGGCTTGTTTGGACTCTTCTTCTTTCGATCTACTTTGTTCCTAAAGTTATAAGTGCAGTAAAAGATAGCGGAGTGCTTGAACTTATCATAGAGAATAAAAAAAACAAAGCAGAAAGTAATAATCTAAGAACAGTAACTGCTTCATTTATCACCCTTGAGGGAGAAAAGTCATACACATATAAGACAAACAAGAGAGGGGGAAGTAAATATCATGATATCGTTGAATCACTTATCAGCGGAGCCCCAGAAGAAGCCCTTAAAGAGGGGGCAGTCTCTCTCGTAAACCCCAAAACCAAATTAATTGGCCTCTCTTATGGTGATGGTATTTGTTATGTAAATCTATCCCCTGCCTTCCTCTCTAGCAGTAAGCTAGGAGGTATTAGCGCAGAAACTCAAGTAAGGAATTCACTCTTACAAGATGATATAGAGAAGGTTGTATTTCTTATAGATGGAGTTTCTCAGAACCTTTGAATTGAAAGCGCTTTACCGCTCTCTGTATCAATTACTATAGCTACACCTTTAAGTTCGCCATTACCTTCGGCAACCTCACTTTTTAAAGGAACTTGGGTTAACTGGCGTTCTATAGCAATATCAGGACGAGAGCCAATTACCATATGCTGTACTCCACTCATTCCAAGGTCAGTAATGTAAGCAGTCCCATTAGGAAGAATCTTCTCATCCATAGTTTGTACATGAGTATGTGTTCCAACTACGGCAGAAGCAATTCCATCAAGATAAAAACCCATAGCCTCTTTTTCACCTGTACTCTCTGCATGAAAGTCAACAAGGATAAGGTAGCCTTCCTTCTTTAGCTTCGTAGCAACTTCTTTAACACCTTTAAAGGGGCAATCTGTTATTGGCATATCTTGTCGCCCCTGTGCATTGATAACAGCAAAGTTTAATGATCCCTTTTTCACAGTACAGTACCCATGCCCTACTACGCCTTTGGCATAATTAATAGGTCTAAGTAACTCTGCTTGAGAATCTAGAAGAGGCAAGATCTCATTACGTTGCCAGATATGGTTACCACTTGTAATTACATCAGCGCCTGCAGCTTTAATCTTATAGTAATCCTCTTCACCTAGACCAAAGCCTGAAGCGGCATTCTCACCATTAACGACAACAAAATTAGCTTTATATTTCTTTATTAAAGTAGGAAGAGATAATACAAGGGCTCCCATACCGGGAGTCCCTGAAATATCCCCTATCATTAGTACAGTACACTCACTCACTAGCGTGCATACTCCACAATACGTGTTTCACGGATAATAGTAACTTTAATCTTGCCAGGATATCTAAGTTCAGCTTCAATTCTGCCAGCAATACCCTTTGCAACCTCTTTAGCCCCTTCATCAGAGACTGTTGAGTTGTTAACAAGAATTCTAAGTTCTCTACCAGCTTGAATAGCAAAAGCATTATCAACACCTTCAAAGCTCTTAGCAATGCCTTCAAGGTTTTCAAGTCTCTTAATGTAATTATCCAAACTCTCTCTTCTAGCACCTGGACGTGCAGCAGAGATAGCATCTGCGATCTGAACAATAATTGACTCGATACAAATAGGTTCGACATCTCCATGGTGTGCTAGAACAGCATTTACAACACGAAGATCTTCACCCATTCTCTTAACAAGCTCTGCACCATTTTCAGCATGTCCAGCTTCACTCTCTGTTTCAGCACCCTTACCAATATCATGTAAAAGGCCACCACGTTTTGCTATCTCAGCGTCAGCACCAACCTCTGATGCGATCATACCAGCTAAAATAGCAACCTCTTTTGAGTGGAATAGAACATTCTGTCCATAGCTAGTTCTAAAGTAGAGACGACCTAAAGCTCTAATTAACTCAGGACCCATATTATGAATACCAAGGTCAAATATAACCTTCTCACCTTCATCAACTATGATCCTTCCGATCTCCTTAGAGACCTTGTTAACCATCTCTTCAATTCTAGCTGGATGAATTCTGCCATCTTGAACAAGACGCTCAAGGGCAACACGTGCGATCTCTTTTCTAACAGGATCAAAACATGAGATAACGACAGCCTCAGGTGTGTCATCGATGATAATATCAACACCAGTTAGCGTCTCTAGGGTACGAATATTACGTCCTTCACGACCAATAATGCGCCCCTTCATCTCATCTGAAGGGAGGGAAACAGAGGCTGTAGTTACCTCTCCACTAACTTCCGTAGCAAGACGTTGAATAGATTCAACAATGATATCTCTTGCAGTTTTTTCAGCGGTAAGCTTAGTTTCAGCTTCAATCTTATTGATATAAACCTGACCATCATGAACAGCTTTCTGTTGCATCTGTTCTATAATAAGGTTTTTAGCCTCTTCTTGGTTCATACCAGCGATCTTCTCAAGTTCAGCGATAAGGGAACTTTCCTTCTCTCTTAGCTCACTTTCCTTTTTGGAAATATCTTCGCTTCTATCTCCAAGCTGTTTTTTTATCGCATCAAGCTCTTGCTGCTTGTGTTCCAGATTCTCTTCCTTCTGCAATAGACGTCTCTCAGTCTTTTGCAGCTCTGATCTTCTTTCCCGTGCCTCGCGCTCTTGCTGTTGTTGTTCTTTCAACAACTTGTCACGAGTCTCAAGCAGAAGCTCTTTTGCTTTAGCTTCTGCATTGCTTGCTGCTTCTGCTTCGAGCCTTTGTGCTTTTTGCTCGACAGAAGTCAGTTTAAACTTAGCGTATATCCAACGGCCTAAATAACCGAGGGCGATGCCTAAAAAACAGCCAAGGAGGAATAATAATAATTTCATGACAGTACCTCCATGACAATACAAATCATGATAATGGTCACTCTAATAAAGGTCAAGCATGAATATTTTATAAAGATAGTATTTAATAAAATAATAAAGGGAGCTAAAGGGACAAAAAAAACCGCCACGAAATGTGACGGCTTCAGGCAATAATGCCTGTCTTGATGCTGAAATAGAAGTTACTTTGAGCTCTTTTCAGCTTTCTTGTCGGACTTGGAATCCTTCTTTTCACTCTTAACGGTCTTTTCAACCAGCTCGAGGATTACCATTTCCGCTGCATCTCCAAGACGGTTACCTGTCTTGAGGATTCTTGTGTAACCACCCTTACGTTCAATGAACATTGGGGCGATTTCCTTGAAGAGTTTGTTTACGATAGCTTCATCATAGAGATCACGAGCAACGATTCTGCGATTGTGTACAGAATCAACCTTTGCACGGGTGATCATCTTTTCAGCCATCTTTCTTACTTCAAGGGCCTTTGCCTGTGTGGTCTCAATTCTCTCATATCTAAAGAGAGATGTGACCAGATTGCGCACAAGCGCCTTGCGCTGACTTGATTTCCTAGAAAGCGCATTGAAACCAATTCTATGCTTCATTGTTCTCTTCCTTGTTACCTGGAACTTTTATAGCAGTTTTTAAGACACTGTAGTCTGTCATACCAAGGGAAAGGTTCCACTCCTTGAGCTTCTCCTTAATCTCAGAAAGGGACTTCTTACCGAAATTCCTTGTCTTTGCGATCTCATCCTCAGTCTTTCTTGTTAAATCACCAATTGTCCTAATATTTGCATTCTTAAGACAGTTGGAAGAACGTACTGTGAGTTCAAGCTCTTCAACAGAGGTATCAAGAATCTTGCGGATTCTAGCCTCTTCCTCATCAACTTCTTCATTGTTGCTTACTAAGCTCTCATCAAAATTGATAAAGATTGAGAAGTGTTCCTTGATGATCTTTGCAGCTTCTGCTAGTGCATTCTCTGGAGAGATTGTACCATCTGTATAGACCTCAAGAACAAGCTTGTCATAGTCGTTTCTCTGGCCAAGGCGTGTTGGCTCAATGGAATAGCGAACCCTCTTCACAGGGGAGAAGAAAGCATCAACCGAAATAACACCTGGCTCTTCAGAATACTTCTCATTTAATTCAGAAGGAACATAACCACGACCAAGATCAATCTCAACGACCATCTCAAGGTCACAGTCATCCATCATTGTAAAGATCTCAAGATCCTTATTAGTGACAGTTACCTGATCTCTCTCGAAATCAGCACCAGTAATAACACCAGGTCCCTTGCAGGAGATTGTAAGTGTTGTACCTTCACTGTCTTCAGGCATTGCGATCTGAAGTTTCTTAAGAGCAGCTACGATATCAGCGATATCCTCGCGGACACCAGGAATCGGCTCATACTCGCTAGTAATAATGTGTGGCTCACGACCTTCAGAACCAGAGAAGGTAGTGAACTGAACAGCTGTTACAGCGTATCCCTGAATAGAAGAGAGCAGTACACGGCGTAGTGTATTACCTACAGTAGTACCAAAGCCCCTTTCAAATGGATATGCGATAAACTTACCGTAATCTGGGGTAGATACACTGGGGTCATAGATTATTCCAGCAGGCTTCCTAAAGCCCTTCAGAAGATTTTTTCTTGCCATGTTTACTCCTTAATAGTCTTTTTATGTTCAACGAACAAAAATCTCTAAGGCTCTCGATGAGAGCCAAAGATCAGACACGACGTGTCTTGCGGGGACGACATCCATTGTGAGGGATCGGGGTTACGTCACGAATAGAACGAACCTTAAGACCAAGAACACCAAGAGTTCTAATTGCACTCTCACGTCCAACGCCTGGTCCCTTAACAAATACGTTAACTTCCTTCAGACCGTAATCCATTGCCTTCTTAGCTGCAGTCTCACATGTAGTCTGAGCAGCATAAGGAGTAGACTTCTTAGCACCTCTGAAGCCAAGACCACCAGCAGAAGCCCAAGAGAGAGCATTACCATTGAGGTCGGTAACTGTAATGATGGTGTTGTTGAAAGTTGCCTGGATATAGACATTGCCTTCGACAACAGTCTTCTTAACTTTGCGTTTTACATTAGCCATTTTCAACTACCCCTTATTTCTTCTTTCCAGCAACGGTCTTCTTCTTACCCTTGCGTGTACGTGCATTGGTCTTTGTCCTCTGTCCGCGTACAGGAAGACCCTTTCTGTGTCTTAGACCACGGTAACAACCGATATCCATCAGACGCTTAATATTGAGAGCAACCTCAGTTCTAAGGTGACCTTCAATAGTGTACTCCTCTTCAATAACTTTTCTAAGGAGTGCGACATCATCTGCTGAAAGGGTATTAATTCTAACATCTGGATCGATATTAGTCTTCTTACAGATATCAAGGGCGGATACTCTTCCGATGCCATAAATATAAGTCAGGGCAATCTTGACTGCCTTATTGGGCAGGTCAATACCTGCAATACGTGCCATACTAACGGCCTCCTAGATTATTTTTGTCTCTGCTTGTGCTTTGGATTCTCACAGACGATGCGCACAACTCCTGCACGTCTGATTACCTTGCACTTGTCACAAATCGGTTTAACACTTGCTCTTACTTTCATAGTTAAAGCTCCTAAAGTTTCTTGGTCTTGCGGCCTTTGCCAACAAAACCGTCGTGGTGATGCATCTTCATTAGGCCATCGATCTGTCTTACTGTATCAAGACATACGCCAACCATAATGATCAGTGAAGTACCGCCGAAGAGCATAGCAACTGTTGAAGGGAAGTTAAAGAACTTCTGAATCAAAGTTGGAATAAGAGCAATAAAAGCAAGGAAGATAGATCCTGGAAGAACGATTCTGTTGAGTACTCTTGTTAAGTACTTTTCCATGTTTTCGTTCTTAACACCTGGGATAGATCCACCATTATCTCTAATGTTCTTTGCCATCTCGATCGGGTTCAAGCTGACCTGAGTATAGAAGAAAGCAAAACCTATGATCAACAGGGTGTAGATAATCAGATAGGGGGCACCCTGGGGATTGAGGAAGTTTGCAACAGACTGTAGCCATCTAACGTTTGTTCCTAAAGATGTTGCAATCTGAAGTGGGAAGGTCAAAAGAGCAGATGCGAAGATGACTGGGATAACGCCAGAAGGGTTGATCTTAAATGGAATATAGCTTGAGCCAGCTCCATACATCTTTCTTCCAACGACTCTCTTTGCATAGTTTACAGGAATCTTTCTCTGACCCTGCTCTTCATATACAACCATGACAACAACTGCAATGAACATCAATACTACAACTAAGAGAACAACAGGGTTCAGTGTTCCAGCAGAGATGCTCTGACCTAAAGTTGTGAATGCTTGTGGCATTCTTGCAACGATACCTGCGAAGATAAGAAGGGAAATACCATTTCCAACACCATACTGTGTGATCTTATCGCCAATCCAGATGAGCAGCATAGAACCAGCTGTTACAGCTAACATAGCAATAAGTGTAAATGGAACAATTCCCATTGTCAGAACGCCTGGCATTGACTTTGCGTATACTGTTACAACAAATGACTGGAGTAAACAAACTAGGATTGTAGCATAACGTGTATACTGCTGAATCTTCTTGCTTCCATGAGGATCTTGTGCAAGCTTCTTCAAAGAGGGAACAACCAACATAAGTAGCTGCACAATAATCTGTGTGCTAATATATGGCATAACACCGAGCATGAACAGTGACAGGTTGCTAAAAGCACCACCTGAGAAGAAGTTCAAATAATCGGTGAACCCTATTGTTGAAGACTGCTGTCCAAAGTAAAGCCTGAGAGCATTTGGATCAATACCAGGAACTGGGATTACTGTCCCGATACGGCTTACGATAAGCAAGCCGATCGTGACAAGCACCTTCTTCCGGATGTCCTGCATTCTCATCATATCGGTGAGTGAGTTTGACATGACTACCTTCTTTTAGTTACTTAACGGAGCCACCGGCAGCCTCGATAGCAGCTTTTGCCTTCTCGGATACCTTTACTCCTTCGAAAACGACTTTCTTGGTAAGGTCCCCATTAGCAAGAACCTTAACCTGAACTCCAACTCCTTTAATTATGCCCTTCTCCTTGAGGCTTTCTGCAGAAACAATTTCCCCATCTGCATAAAGTTCGCTCACTGTGTCAAGGGAAAGAACCTGATAGGTTACCTTGAAAGGAGCATTGGAGAAGCCGCGACGTGCAACACGTCTATAGAGAGGCATCTGTCCACCTTCGAAACCGAGGCGAACTCCACCACCAGAGCGGCTATTCTGACCATCATGGCCTCTACCGCAAGCTCTTCCCTTAGAGGAAGCGCCACGACCTACGATGGTCTTTTTTCTATTGGCACCATATGGTGCATTGATCTGTCCCATCTTATATCTCCTCAACTTTTACCAGGTGCTTTACTGCATTAACCATACCAAGAGTGGCAGGAGTTGCATTATGCACTACAGAGCTGTGCAGGCGACCAAGGCCGAGAGCCTTAATTGTCTTCCTCTGTGAAGGAATGTGACCTGCAGGTGAATGTACGAGTGTGATTTTAATCTGCTTTTCCATAATTAACCCCACATCTCCTTAAGGGACTTGCCCCTGTTAGCAGCAATCTTCTTTGCATCGAAGAGGTTTTCAAATGCATCGAAAGTAGCCTTAACAGTATTAATGGAGTTCTTAGAGCCAAGTGACTTACTTAGCATATCCTTAATACCAGCTGCATCGGCAACAGCACGAACTGCACCACCAGCAATAATACCAGTACCAGGAACTGCAGGGCGGACAAGAACAGAAGCGCTCTTGAACTTACCAAGCATTTCGTGAGGTATGGTGTTACCCTTTCTAGGAACGGTAATGAGGTGTGCTTTAGCCTTCTCTGTTGCCTTGCGGATTGCATCAGTAACATCGTTAGCCTTGCCGAAACCATAGCCTACTCTTCCATCACCATAGCCTACGACTACAAGAGCAGCGAAAGAGAATCTTCTACCACCCTTAACAACCTTGGCTACGCGGTTGAGCTTGATGAGCTTTTCGACATATCCGTCTTTGATTTCTTTATCTTTAGCCTTTTCCATACCTACCCCTTAGAACTTGACACCGGCAGCTCTTGCGCCGTCTGCAATGGCCTTGACGATGCCATGATAGAAATAACCATTGCGGTCAAAGACTACACTGGTAATATTCTTCTCAATCATCCTCTTTCCAACAGCTTCACCGAGCTTTGTAGCATCAGCAACTGTATTCTTGAGGTTTTTGAGGTCGGCTTCAACGGTGGAAGCGGAAACAAGTGTCTTTCCTGCTACATCGTCAATTACCTGCACATACATATGGAGGTTGCTCCTAAATACCGTCATTCTTGGTCTCTCAGCTGTGCCGGAGATAGACTTACGGATATGGGCCTTTCTCTTTGCGTGCTTGCGATATTTATCGACAATCTTATTCATTTTACGCTACCCCTTATTTCTTACCACCAGACTTACCAACCTTGCGGCGGATATTCTCGGTTTCATACTTGATGCCCTTGCCCTTATAGGGTTCCGGACCTCTGAGGGAACGGATTTCGGCACATACCTGGCCAACCTTTGCCTTATCGATACCTGTAACAGTTATCTTAGTTCCATCTGTAGAAATTGTAATTCCTTCTGGAACGATGTAGTCAATGATTGTGGAATAGCCCAGAGCGAGGGTGAGCACCTTATCTTTGTACTCAGCACGATATCCGACACCGTTGATGACGAGAGTCTTTGTAAAGCCTGTGCTTACACCAACAACCATGTTGTGGATAAGCTGACGATAAAGACCGTGGCGGCTCTTACTTGGGATTTCATCATCGTGACGGGTGACAACAACTTCATTGCCTTTAACTTCAACAGATACTTCTGGAAGGAGAACCTGCTCAAGCTTTCCCTTTGGTCCTTCAACTGTGATAAGACCATTAGCGACTGTAACCTTTACACCTGCAGGGATTTCAACGGGTAATTTTCCAATACGTGACATTGATATCCTCCTTACCAGATTGTGCAGATTAATTCGCCGCCCACCTTGTTCTCAGAGGCCTTCTTGCCTGTGATAACACCAGTGGATGAAGAGACTACGACAACACCATGTCCATTAAAAACACGTGGCATGTTTTTATAGCCGCTGTATACACGGCGACCAGGAGTGGAGATGCGCTCAAGACCATGAATAACAGGAGCTTGAGTCTCGTCGTACTTGAGGTAAACACGAATAACAGGAACGTTATCCTTGGAAACCTTCTTGAAGTTCTTGATGAAGCCTTCATTCTTCATGATCTTGATGATCTGAAGCTTCATCTTGCTAGTTGAAATATCTACTTTTTCATGCTTTGCCTGACTAGCATTTCTGATCTTAGTCAGCATATCAGCAATGGGATCACTTACTGCCATATCTCTACTCCTACCAGCTTGATTTGGTAACGCCAGGGATCTGGCCTTCACTTGCTAATTTGCGGAAACAAATTCTGCACATATCAAACTCGCGCATATATCCACGAGGACGTCCGCAAATCCTACAGCGATTGTAGCTGCGGGTTGAGAACTTTGGTGTCCTCCTGGACTTGATGATTAATGATTTCTTTGCCATAACCTCGAGCTCCTTACTTTGCAAACGGCATGCCAAGCTTCTTGAGCAGGGCATATGCTTCTTCATCAGTCTCAGCAGTAGTTACGATTGCAACATTAAGGCCGCTGACTCTCTCGATCTTATCGAAGTCGATCTCTGGGAAGATGATCTGCTCAGTGATACCGAGAGAATAGTTTCCATGACCGTCGAAAGCATTGGGATTTACACCCTTGAAGTCCTTAACACGTGGTAATGCAATTGAGATAAGTCTCTCAAGAAAATACCACATATTATCACCACGAAGAGTAACCATGGCACCGATCTCCTGTCCCTCTCTAACCTTGAAGTTAGCGATAGACTTACGAGCCTTAGTCTTTACAACGTGCTGACCAGTGATCTGCTCGAGCTCTTTAACAGCAGCATCAAGTAGCTTCTTATTGGTTGTGGCCTCGCCTACGCCAACAGAGACAGTGATCTTTACGAGAGCAGGTACCTGCATAGGTGACTTATAGCCAAACTCCTTTAAAAGTTCAGGCTTTACACTCTCATTGTACTTCCTCTTGAAGTTAGGAATGAACTTCTCTTCCATTAGAGCACCTCTCCTGTCTTCTTAGCGTAACGGACCTTCTTGCCGTTATCCATCTTGTATCCGACCCTAGTAGCCTTGTCTTTGCTGACAAGAGCAACATTAGAAACATGGATCGGAGCCTCAACAACCATGATACCGCCCTTATCCTGGGGATTTTTCTTCTTCATGGTCTTTGAAACCATGTTAGCACCCTGGACAACAACCTTTTCGGTTTCTGGATCGGTCTTCACAATCTTACCAACCTTGCCCTTATCCTTACCGGCAATGATTCTGACTGTGTCGTTCTTCTTAAGTCTCATGAGTTTTCTCCTACAACACTTCCGGCGCAAGTGAAACGATCTTCATATAGCCATCTCTTAGCTCTCTAGCTACTGGCCCAAAGATACGCTTACCACGTGGGTTATTGTTGGCATCAATGATAACGCATGCGTTGTCATCGAACCTGATATAGGTACCGTCAGGTCTGCGGTATTCCTTCTTAGTACGGACGATTACACCCTTAAGTACGTCACCTTTCTTGATGGCGCCATTAGGGAGGGCATCCTTGACTGCTACTACAATAATATCACCAACACTGGCTACATATCTGTGGCTGCCGCCGAGGACTTTGATGCACTGCACACGCTTTGCACCACTGTTGTCCGCTACATTCAAATAAGTCTGCATCTGTACCATGACAATTCTCCTTAGCGGGCTCTCTCGACGATAGATGCAAGACGCCAGCACTTATCTTTGCTTAAGTGGCGGCACTCAACAACATGTACAGTATCACCAACATGAGCTTCATTCTTCTCGTCGTGGGCCTTGATCTTCTTAGTAGAGTTTACATACTTCTTGTAGAGAGGGTGGAGAGTCCTGTTAGTGACCTCTACGACGATGGTCTTATCCATCTTATCGCTCACTACAACACCATTAAATGTCTTCTTTCTGATTTCCATAATCAAGCTCCCTACTTCCTAGCGGCAATGCCAATATCCTGTGCATGGATAACTGTATTAAGACGAGCAATATCTCTTCTTACAGTTCTCAGTGCGAGAGGATTGTCAAGATGACCCAGAACCTTCTGCATTCTCAAGTCGAGAAGTTGCTTTCTGAGCTTGTCCCTCTGAGCATTGAGCTCGGCGTAAGTCATTTTATTTAACTCTTTCTTCTTCATGATACCTTACTCCTGTGCGGCTCTGGAGACGAACTTTGTCTTGATAGGAAGCTTTGATGCTGCGAGAGTAAGAGCCTCTCTAGCAAGAGCTTCATCAACACCGCCCATCTCAAACATGATGGCGCCAGTCTTAACAACTGCAACCCATCCTTCTGGGGCACCTTTACCATTACCTTGTCTGGTTTCAGCTGGCTTCTTTGTATAAGGCATATCTGGGAAGATACGAATCCATACTTTACCACCACGCTTTACGTGACGAGTCATGGCAACACGAGCAGCCTCAATCTGGCGGTTGGTGATCCATCTTGGCTCTACAGCCATAAGACCATATTCACCGAAAGCGAGGGTATTGCCTCTGTGGGCAACAGCATCGCGAGTACCGCGCTGCTTCTTCCTGAATTTTATTCTCTTAGGACTAAGCATTGTACTAACTCCTTGTAGGCTCAGCAGCCTTTCTGCCGGACTTGACTACGCCGCCAGCATCCTCTTCAGTTGCTGCATGATCGTAAATCTCACCGTTGAAAACCCATACCTTGACGCCAATAGCACCAAAGGAGGTATTTGCGGCTTTGAAACCATAATCGATATCAGAGCGGAGAGTATGGAGTGGAACACGTCCTTCCTTCATCCATTCTGATCTTGCGATCTCAGCACCACCGAGACGACCGGAGCACTTGATCTTAATACCCTGTGCACCACCCTGCATAGCACGAGAGATGCTGTTCTTCATAACACGGCGGAATGCGCCTCTGTTTTCAAGCTGTCTAGCAACATTCTGTGCAATGAGCTGGGCATCAACTTCAGGTTTCTTGATCTCTTTGATCTTGATCTGAACCTTCTTGTCTGTGAGCTTCTGCATGCTTTCAGCAAGCTTCTCAACGTTTGCACCTTTAGCACCGATAATAATACCAGGTCTAGCAGTTGCAATTACGAGAGTAATGCGCTGTGGCTTGCGAACGATCTCAACATCAGAGATATCTGCACCCTGTACTTCAGGACAAGCGAGAAGTGCTTTGCGGAGGTGGAGATCTTCATGAAGAGTATCTGCGTAATCACGAGGATCAACATACCACTTAGACTTCCAAGTCTTGTTAACACCTAGTCTGAATCCAATTGGATTAACTTTCTGTCCCATAGCTTACTTGCCCTCCACTTTCTCGTCTACGACAACGGTGATGTGAGACATTCTCTTAAGGAGGATGTCACGCTTTCCGTGGGAACGTGCCCAGACTCTCTTCAGACGAGGACCGTCATCAATAGTCAGTGTTGCAACGTAGAGGGAATCCTCATCAAGTTTCTTGTTGCAATTTAAGGCGTTTGCACCTGCGGACTTGAGAACTTTCAGAATAAGGCGTGCACCTTTCTGAGGCATTGCTTCGAGGATTGCTACAGCTTCAGGATAAGACTTACCTCTGACTAAATTAGCCACAGGGCGTACCTTTGAAGGAGAAACCATCAGATATTTTGCAATTGCCTGATAACCTTTCTTAGTTTCCATTCTATCTACCTACTACTTTACTTTCTTGTCAGATGCGTGACCACGGAAAACACGAGTGGGAGCGAATTCGCCGAGCTTGTGTCCTACTAGGTTCTCAGTGACGAAAACCGGGATCCAGGTCTTGCCATTGTAGACGGAGATGGTGAAACCTACCATGTCCGGGATGATCACAGAATCACGTGAATAGGTCTTGATCATCGGCTTCTGACCAGCTTTGTTTGATGCTTCGACCCTCTTGAGAAGACTATCGTCTACAAAAGGACCTTTCTTAATTGACCTTGCCATTTCTACTCCTACTTGCGCTTCTTAACTATGAAGCTATTTGAAGGATTCTTCTTGGAACGAGTCTTGGCACCCTTGGTTGGTTTGCCCCAAGGAGTAACCGGATGACGTCCAGCTGCTGTCTTACCTTCACCACCACCATGTGGGTGATCGATTGGGTTCATAACAACACCGCGAACCTTAGGTCTCTTTCCGAGGTGGCGTGATGCACCAGCCTTTCCAAGAGAGACGTTCATGTGATCCTCGTTTCCAAGCTCACCAATAGTGGCATAGCACTCGCCGAAGACCATTCTCATCTCACCTGATGGGAGACGAAGTGTTACATAGTCTCCTTCCTTAGCGATAACTGTAGCACCTTCACCAGCTGAACGGACAAGCTGACCGCCACGACCAAGTGTAAGCTCTACGTTATGAACGATAAGGCCAAGTGGAATATTCTTCAAAGGAAGAGCATTACCTACTGTAAGAGGAGCTACTGGACCAGAAACAATCTGAGTTCCTACGGTAAGACCCTTAGGAGCGATGATATATCTCTTCTCACCATCTACATAGAAGACGAGAGCGATATTTGCACTTCTATTTGGATCGTACTCAATAGTCTTAACAGTTCCAGGTACACCAACTTTATCTCTCTTGAAATCGATAATGCGGTATGCCCTCTTGTGACCACCACCTCTTCTGCGAACACTAATGCGTCCAAAAGTATCGCGGCCAGCATTCTTCTTAAGGCTAGTAGTAAGGGATTTCTCCGGCTTCTGAGCTGTAATCTCAGAGCGTACTAGCACGGTCTTCTGACGAAGGCCGGGTGTATTTGGTTTATATGATTTAAGTGCCATTTCTGCCCTCTCCCTTATACACCTTCAATGGCTGTAATTGTCTGGCCATTTGCTACTGTGACGATAGCCTTCTTCCATGAGGAAGTGCTTCCCTTGATGTAACCACCCTTGCCTCTAGAGAACTTGGGTTTACCCTTCATGTTCATTACATTGCAATCTGTTACATCAACGCCAAAGAGCTCCTTAACTGCTGCTGCAATCTCAAACTTATTAGCCTGAGGAGCAACACGGAAGGTGTACTTCTTGCATGCATACTCGCGAGCTGTTGTTGACTTCTCGCTAACAATTGGTTCAATGATTACTTGATCTGCTCTCATTTTTATCTCTCCCCGTAGAACTTTCCGAGGTTCTCTGCTGCAGTCTCAAGCACCAAGATCTTTCTTCCATAAAGGAGTTCCTTTGCAGAAAGCTTGTCGTATGCCAAAACATGGAGATACGGAATATTCTTTGCGGCGCGGCGCAACATAGCGTCATCATCCTTAAGAATAAGGACAGTGCGCTGATCCTCTGTATCGAAAGCCTTCATAATAGCAGCAAGATCTTTTGTCTTACCATTCTCACTTGAGAAGTCCTCTACGATGACCAGGCGGTTTTCCTGAACACCAAGACTAAGCAAGCTCTTGAATGCAAGGCGCTTGACCTTCTTAGGCATTGAGAAGGAGTAATCACGAGGTTTTGGCCCAAAGATTGTACCACCACCAACCATAATAGGTGACTTCTTATCACCACGGCGTGCGTTACCTGTACCCTTCTGCTTATAAGGCTTTGTATTACTGTAGTTAACCTCTGCACGAGTCTTTGTGCAGGCAGTGCCAACACGGCGGTTGGCGAGTTCATTATTTACAGCATAGTAGATAGAACCGTCTGAAACTTCCCTTCCGAATACCTCTTCGTTAAGGTTAATTGTACGGATCTCCTTAGCTGAAGTTGAAAAAACTTTTGCTTCCATATCTCGCCCCGTTACTTCTTGATCGCTTTTCTAACGATAACTACGCTCTGACGAGGTCCAGGAATAGCACCCTTAACCATCAGTACATTGAGCTCGCTATCAACGGCAACCACCTTCAAATTCTGAACTGTGGTCTTCTCGAAGCCCATGTGACCAGCCATCCTGTGTCCTTTAAAGGTACGTGCAGGGGTTGATGACATTGCTGTACCACCAAGGTCTCTGTGGAACTTAGAACCGTGTGTTGCACGTCCACCACCAAAACCATAGCGTTTCATACCACCCTGATAACCTTTACCTTTTGAAGTGCCAGTTACATCTACGAAAGCGATATCTTTAAACATATCCACGCCGAGTACTTCACCAACTTTGACATCCTGTTCAAAGTCTCTCATTTCCATAACAGTCTTCTTGGGATCGCAAACATCACCAAACTGACCAGCATATGGCTTTGTGACACGGCTCTTCTTAACGTCGCCTGAACCAAGAACTGCTGCAGAATAACCATTCTTATCATCAGTCCTGTTGGCAACGACTACGTTGTCCTCTATCTTAATCACGGTAACAGGAGTAAGGATACCATTAGCATCGAACACCTGTGTCATACCTATTTTTTTGCCGATAAGCCCTAACATCTCTTACCTCAACTTACTGTTTAATCTCAACGTCCACACCGGCAGGGAGTTCAAGTTTCATAAGGGCTTCCACTACCTTGGGAGTGGGCTCCAAAATGTCAATCAATCTCTTGTGTGTTCTCATCTCGAACTGCTCACGTGCCTTCTTGTTAACATGTGGCGATCTCAGGACAGTATACTTGTTGATACGAGTCGGGAGAGGCACTGGACCGGAAACCTTTGCACCGGCTTTAACAACTGTCTGAACAATAGACTTTGAGCTCTGCTCAACCAGCTCTACATCGAAGCCTCTGAGCCTGACACGAATTCTTTCATTAGCCATTTTTCTAAAAATCTCCAAAAATCAGACTTCAGTCAGGGCTTTAATACCCTGACTGATAATCAGGTCAGTCCTGAATCTCAGTAACCTGACCAGAAGCAACAGTTCTACCACCCTCACGGATAGCGAATCTGAGGCCCTTATCCATAGCAACCTTGTGAATGAGCTCAACATTGATCTCTGTGTGGTCGCCAGGCATAACCATTTCCTTACCTGCAGGAAGAGAAACTGTTCCTGTGATATCAGTTGTTCTGAAATAGAACTGAGGTCTGTAACCTGTGAAGAATGGGGAGTGACGACCACCCTCATCCTTAGAAAGTACGTATACAGTACCTGTGAACTTTGAGTGTGGAGTAATTGTCTTTGGCTTAGCAAGAACCTGGCCTCTAACAACGTCCTTCTTGTCAACGCCTCTGAGGAGAGCACCGATGTTATCACCAGCCTGACCTTCGTCGAGGAGCTTGTTGAACATTTCAACACCAGTTACAACTGTATCCTTAGTCTCCTTGATACCAACAATAGAAACTGGATCGTTAACATGGATGATACCAGACTCAACACGACCTGTAACAACTGTACCACGGCCAGAGATTGAGAAGATATCTTCGATAGGCATAAGGAAAGGCTTATCAACAGCTCTTTCAGGAAGTGGAATATAAGTATCCATAGCGTCAAGGAGCTCGTCGATGCACTTTGTTGCCTCTGGGTCATCAGGGTTAGTCATTGCCTGGTAAGCGGATCCTCTGATAACTGGGCAGTTTGCACCATCAAAACCATACTCTGTGAGAAGGTCTCTCATCTCTTCTTCAACAAGGTCAATGAGTTCAGGATCGTCAACCTGGTCACACTTGTTGATGAATACGATAATACAAGGTACACCAACCTGTCTTGCGAGAAGGATGTGCTCTTTTGTCTGAGCCATAGCACCATCAGTAGCAGCTACTACGATAATAGCACCATCCATCTGAGCAGCACCGGTGATCATGTTCTTGATATAGTCAGCATGGCCCGGGCAGTCAACGTGAGCATAGTGGCGGTTCTTTGACTGATACTCAACGTGTCTTGTGTTGATGGTGATACCTCTTGCCTTCTCTTCTGGTGCGTTATCGATTGCATCATAAGCAAGGGCCTTGTCACCGAATAGTCTTGCACAGTGCATTGTGATAGCAGCTGTGAGAGTGGTCTTACCATGGTCAACGTGACCGATAGTACCAACGTTTACATGTGGCTTCGTTCTTTCGAATTTTTCCTTAGCCATCAGTTCCTCCTTGTGACTTATACTGTCACAAACTAAAAGTATTACTATAAAGGCCCATGCCTTTACCAATTGCTGAGGTACAAACTGATTGCGTATTTATTATTATCAATAAGAGGATCCAGAGGTCGGCAGGCACCTTAGGCCCTGGCGACATACGTATAAGCTATCAAAGAACTTACTTAATCTGGAACCACCTATCTGACACTAAAAATAGCGCAGCCGGTTTGGCTCTCTCTCTGAGCACATAGAGACACTACATGCCTAGACACCTTTGCTAATCTATCCGAAAGGAAAATTAATGTCAACAGATTTTTTAAATAAATCTTTCTTGCGCCTTAATTAGCTTATAAGAAAGAAAAGAAGGCCGATGAATCCATTTTACACAAGAAGACATCGACCTAATGATGAGTCACATAAACTCTTACCAAAAAGAAGGGCTTGGTGACAAGTCCCCTTACGAAGTTTTTTCTTTCCTGTATGGACCAAACATACTGGATAAACTAAACATAAGGGGGAATAAATCCTAAGGAAGTTACCCTTAAACCATAACTTTTAACTTCCTCTTACACCCTTATTTTTGACTTAATTACTCTATCTTGTCAATTTTTATCTTTGCACTTGAAATGATATTTTTATGAGTGTTATATATCACCACTATGGAATATAAATATAAAACACACGGAACATGCTCAACAGAGATTGACTTCTCTATTGACGAGGAAGGAAAGTTACACAATGTACACTTCGAAAGAGGATGTAATGGTAATCTTAAGGGGATATCGGCTTTAGTTGAGGGAGAAGATGCCTTAAGCATCGCTTCTAAGATAGAAGGAACTAGATGTAGAGATAAAGAGACTAGTTGCCCTGATCAATTTGCAAAAGCTATTAAAGAAGCGCTTGCATCAAGAAAATAAAGAAAGCACCCCATTTGGAGTGCTTTTTCTTATTTGCAGTAGAAGGACTACCAGCGGAAGTGGCTGAATGCCTTGTTTGCATCTGCCATCTTGTGTGTATCTTCCTTCTTCTTGAATGCTGCGCCAGTTGAGTTATAAGCATCTAAGAGCTCGTTTGCAAGCTTCTCAGCCATGCTCTTACCAGCACGTGCTCTTGCTGCTGTGATGATCCATCTCATAGCAAGTGCTTCACGGCGACTCTCTCTGATCTCTGTAGGAACCTGGTATGTAGCACCACCAACACGGCGGCTCTTTACCTCTACCATAGGCTTTACATTATCAAGTGCCTTAGTGAAAACATCGATTGCATTCTCACCAGACTTCTCGCCAATTGTGTTCATTGCTGTATAGATGATCTTAGAAGAAACATTCTTCTTTCCATCAACCATCATGCGGCAGATGAACTTCTCAACAACAGTGCTGTTGTAAACTGCATCTGGAGTAATTTCCCTAACGGGAGTTTTTGAACCTCTTGACATATTCTACCTCCCTGATCAGGCCTTTGGCTTCTTAGCGCCGTACTTAGAACGGCTTCTCTTCCTGTCTGCTACACCAAGAGTATCCTTAGAACCACGAATAATGTGATAACGGACACCAGGAAGGTCCTTTACTCTACCACCCCTGATAAGAACAACAGAGTGCTCCTGCAGGTTATGACCAATACCAGGAATGTAGGCTGTTACCTCAATTCCATTTGAAAGACGTACACGAGCAACCTTTCTCAAAGCTGAGTTAGGCTTCTTAGGTGTAACTGTCATTACTCTTGTACAGGTACCTCTCTTCTGAGGGCATCCTTCAAGAGCGGGAGACTTAGTCTTATTCTTCTGACTTGTTCTTCCCTTTCTAACAAGCTGATTAATAGTAGGCATCTTACGATACGCTCCTTATTTTGTGTGACCCGCTACTCCTCACCAGTAAGAGTCTGTGCCGCACAGGCGACACATCTATTTAAAAGTTGCAGTCAGCATGAGACGCAGACAGAGTGCTCTAAAGGAGAGCGCCAACAGGCGCCCTACTCTTCACTGCCCTCATCAATATCGATACCATCGATATCGGTCGCATCTCCTACAACCTTCATATTAGCAAGTGCTTCTGTGTCGAAATCATCATCGATCTCCTCAGCCTTTCGATCTTGTTTTGCTTTATCGACCTGCTCTTGGAGTGCGAGAAGTTTCTCATCCTCAAGGTGAACATTTCTGTACACTTTCATACCAGTACCAGCTGGGATAAGGTGACCGATAATAACGTTCTCCTTAAGGCCTCTAAGCTCATCTTTACTACCAGCTATCGCAGCATTTGTCAATACCTTAGTAGTCTCCTGGAAGGAAGCTGCTGAGATAAAGGAATCAATTGAAAGTGAAGCTCTTGTGATACCAAGAAGAAGTGGGCGTGCAACTGCAGGCTGACCACCTTCAGCAATTACCCTTTCGTTCTCAGCGAGGAACTTATACTTATCAACCTGCTGCTGATGTATAAATGAAGTATCACCAACAGAAACAATTTGAACCTTTCTAAGCATCTGACGGATAATAATTCCAAGGTGCTTATCATTGATATCTACACCCTGCATACGGTAAACCTGCTGAACTTCATCAACTAAGAAGGACTGTAGAGCATTTTCACCAAGGATAGTAAGAATATCATGTGGGTCCTTAGAACCATCACAGAGAGGTTCTGCAGCAGCTACTGTATCACCATCACGAACAAGAATGTTGTATGAGAGTGGTACAAGGTGCTTATAAACCTTACCGAAGGCATCGGTAACATTGATAATTCTCTTACCCTTAACAACCATACCAACTTCAACAGTACCAGATACTTGAGCAAGTACAGCTGGGTCTTTAGGCTTACGAGCCTCAAAGAGTTCACCAACACGAGGAAGACCACCAGTGATATCCTTTGTCTTCTGAGAAGCCTTAGAGAGCTTAGCGAGGATAGTACCAACACCAATCATCTCACCCTCTTCAACCTGAAGATAAGCACCACCAGGAAGTGAATATGTAACTTCACGACCATCATTAGCCTGAATAACCATACGAGGCTGTAAGCTCTCAAGGTTATGCTCTGTGATCTTGCGTTCAACGTTACCTGTCTCTTCGTTAACTTCGTTGATAAGGGTTGAACCCTCTTTGATATCTGCAAAGAGAACCTTACCAGCAACTTCACTTATGATAGGTTCACTGAATGGGTCGAATTCAACAATGGAAGCACCACTATTTACAATCTGTCCCTCTTTAACACAAAGTTCAGCACCTGGAGCAACTTTATGGTCTACTGGTTTTCCAAGAATAAAGGTGCGGTTATTAACTACTTCAACGATACCATTGAAAGCAGATGTGCATACAACACCATCCTTCTTGTAGATCTCAGAGCCCTTAGCAACTAAAGCGCCAGAGTTAACAAGTAGTTCATCATATAAACCTGTAAGCTCCTGCATTACACGATAGATCTCAATTGAACCCTTTCTTGGGAAGATTGTTCTTCCATCTGATTCACGCTTGATCTGTAAACCTGTAATCTTGCCAATGATAACTGGATGGTCAAATGTAAGCTTATTAGCTTCACTTGATGCTGTAGCAGTACCACCAACATGGAAGGTTCTCATTGTAAGCTGAGTACCAGGCTGACCAATTGACTGAGCGGCAATTGTACCAACTGCTTCACCGATCTCAACAGGACGGTTGTTTGCAAGGTTACGTCCATAACACTTTGCACAAACACCATACTGAGCTTCACAAGTTAATACAGTTCTAAGGTATACCTTTTCAATACCTGCATCTTCGATCTTCTTTGCAGTCTCTTCATCGATCTCTTCATTTGCAGGAGCAAGCACAACAGGCTTTCCATCTGCACCTCTGAGGAATGGATGTACAACATCATCAACAGGGCAACGACCAATGATTCTATCTGAAAGATGCTCGATGATCTCATCACCATCTTTGATAGCTGTACGCCAGATACCATTGATAGTATGACAGTCATCAATGTTGACAACAACATCTTGAGAGATATCAACAAGTCTTCTTGTAAGATAACCAGCTTCAGCAGTCTTAAGAGCGGTATCAGAAAGACCCTTTCTTGCACCGTTAGTAGAGATGAAGAATTCGATAATTGAAAGTCCTTCTTTGAAGTTAGACTTAATTGGGAATTCGATGATATCTCCACTTGGCTTAGCCATAAGACCACGCATAGCACCAAGCTGTCTGATCTGAGTTCTAGAACCACGAGCACCAGAAACAGCCATGAGATAGAGTGGGTTAAATCCATTCTGGCTCTTTTCAAGCTGGTTCATAAGAGCATCTGTCAGTTCATCATTAGCTGCAGACCAAAGACCGATAACACGGTTATATCTCTCTTCCTGTGTGATCTGACCAGAACGATACTGTGCCATGATCTGAGACTGTTCTTCATTAGCCTTCTCTACTAAGCTCTTCTTAGAATCTGGAACGATCATATCAGAAAGACCAATAGTAGCACCAAAGAGAGTTGCATACTTGTAACCAACATCCTTAATAGAATCAAGGAGACGAATAGCTACAGATGCTTTATTATCTTGAATTGTCTCTCCAATCATCTTCTTAAGCTGTTTATCACCAAGAACAAAGTTCTGGAATGGAACACCTTCAGGAAGTACTGAGTTGAAGATTACACGACCAGGAGTGGTATCAATCCAGCTCTTGCCATCGGTAACAATCTTTGAGCCATCAGCATTGATAATTGTAAGACCTTCCTTGAAGCGGAACTTGATAAGAGCGTTGTAAGATACAGCGCCCTGGTCGATAGCAGCTTCGATCTCAGAAAGGTTGTTGTAGTGGTGGCCTGTTCCATGGGCACCTTCCATCTGCTTTGTTAAGTAGAAGATACCAAGAACCATATCCTGTGATGGATATACGATAGGCTTACCATTAGCTGGATCAAGAAGGTTAGTAGCAGAGAGCATAAGGGTCCAACATTCAAGCTGGGCAGCTTGAGTGAGAGGAACGTGAATAGCCATCTGGTCACCATCGAAGTCAGCATTGAATGCGTGACATACGAGTGGATGAAGTTTTAATGCTTTACCATCAACAAGTACTGGCTCGAAAGCCTGGATACCAAGACGGTGAAGTGTAGGTGCACGGTTAAGCATTACAGGGTGCTCTTTAACAACCTCATCAAGGATTGACCATACTTCAGGAGTCTCTTGCTCAACGAGAGTCTTAGCTCTCTTAACATTAAGAGCAACATCCTTCTGTACTAAGCGGCGCATGATAAAAGGCTTATAAAGTTCAAGAGCCATCTTTGAAGGAACACCACACTGATGAATCCTGAGTTCAGGACCTACAACAATTACAGAACGACCAGAGTAGTCAACACGCTTACCAAGAAGGTTCTGTCTAAAGCGTCCCTGCTTACCTTTAAGCATATCAGAAAGTGACTTAAGAGGTCTGTTAGAAGCACCCTTAACCACTCTCTTTCTCTTAGAGTTATCAAAGAGAGCATCAACAGCTTCCTGTAACATTCTCTTCTCATTGCGGATGATGATATCAGGAGCATGAAGAGAGATAAGGCGCTGTAGGCGGTTATTTCTATTAATAACTCTTCTATAAAGGTCATTTAAGTCGGAGGTTGCAAAGCGACCACCATCGAGCTGAACCATAGGTCTTAATTCTGGTGGGATAACAGGGATAACTGTAAGGATCATCCACTCAGGACGGTTACCGCTATCACGGAAATCCTCAACTACCTTAATTCTCTTAAGGAGTCTAGCATCCTTAGTCTCCTTAGATCTCATCTGCTCTCTAAGCTCTAGAGAGAGTGCTTCAAGATCTAAGTTAGCAAGTAGAGTACGAATAGCTTCTGCACCCATGCCTGCTTTAAAGGCATCCTCACCATACTTATCAACTGCCTCAAGATATTCATCCTCTGTAAGAAGCTCTTTATCTTTTAAGTCAGTGTCTCCATGGTCAGTTACAACATACTTCTCATAGTAAAGTATGCTCTGAAGATTGTTTCTTGAAATATCAAGAAGGAGGGACATGCGTGAAGGAACGCTCCTGTAGTACCAAATATGTGATACAGGAGAAGCAAGAGTAATGTGACCCATTCTCTCACGACGAACCTTTGTGCTTGTTACTTCAACGCCACAACGGTCACAAACCATACCCTTATAACGGATTGATTTGAACTTACCACAGTAACACTCCCACTCTTTAGTGGTACCGAAGATTCTCTCACAGAAAAGGCCATCCTTCTCTGGTCTGAGGGTACGGTAATTAATTGTTTCAGGCTTCTTAACTTCGCCATATGACCAGGCTTTAATCTGCTCAGGTGAAGCCAGTCTTATCTGAATACTGTCAAAATCCTGTATTTCTTTCATTTACCAGAACCTCCTAGATGGATCCCTTCTCTTTCTTTTCAATGAGTTCCTCATCACGCTCGGTGAGAGCAACCTGCTTACCATTTGAATCATATACGCTCATATCAAGAGCAAGACCTCTAATCTCCTGTACAAGTACATTAAATGCTTCAGGCATACCAGCATTCTGTGCAGGTTCACCCTTAACAATTGACTCATAGATCTTTACTCTTCCGTTCATATCATCGGACTTGATAGTTAACAGCTCTTGCAGTGTATTTGCAGCGCCATAAGCTTCAAGTGCCCAAACTTCCATTTCTCCAAGTCTCTGACCACCGAACTGAGCTTTACCACCAAGAGGCTGCTGAGTTACTAGTGAGTAAGGTCCTGTAGAACGTGCATGCATCTTGTCATCAACAAGGTGGTGTAGCTTTAGGTAGTAGATGTAACCACAGAATACTGGGTTAACGAAAGGCACACCGGTTCTACCATCTCTAAGAGTTGTCTTACTTGTTACAGGAAGACCAGCTTCTCTCATCTTCTCTTCGATCTGAGCCATAGAAGCTGACTGGAAGACTGGAGATGAATACCACTCGTCAAGCTTTACAGCAGCCCAACCAAGCTGAGTTTCCATAAGCTGTCCAATATTCATACGAGATGGAACGCCGAGTGGGTTAAGACATACATCAAGTGGAGTACCATCTTCCATGTATGGCATATCCTCTTCAGGAAGAATTCTTGAAACAACACCCTTATTACCATGGCGTCCTGCCATCTTATCACCCTGAGTAAGCTTTCTCTTGGTTGCGATAAGAACAGTTACTGTCTCTTCAACTCCTGGAGGAAGTTCATCTTTATCACTCTTCTTCATTCTCTGAATGTCGATAACAGTACCTTCTGTTCCATGTGGAACTTTAAGAGATGTATCACGAACTTCTTTAGCCTTTTCTCCGAAGATAGAGTTAAGAAGTTTAAATTCAGGTGTGGTATCAGATTCACTCTTTGGAGTTACCTTACCAACAAGGATGTGACCAGGACGTACATAAGTACCGATTGTTACGATACCATCGCCATCGAGGTTAGCAACCATCCTCTCTCCTGTATTTGGAATATCTCTTGTAAGCTTTTCAGGTCCAAGCTTAGTCTCACGAACATCAATAGAGAACTCTTTAATGTGGATAGATGTATAAATATCTTCACGAACTACACGCTCACTGATTAATACAGCATCTTCGTAGTTGTAACCATTCCAAGGTACGAAACCTACTAAGATGTTTCTACCAAGTGCAAGTTCACCATTCTCTGTTGCAGGTCCATCAGCAAGAACTGTACCCTTTTCAACCTTTTGACCAGCTGAAACAATTGTCTTCTGGTTAAAACAAGTATCTTGGTTAGTTCTCTGGAACTTCTGGATCTCGTAAGTATCAATTTCGCCTTCGATCTCACATTCAGCTTTATTAACTGCAATTCTAACTTCAGTAGCTGAAGCGTAGATGACAGTACCACCTCTCTTAGCTTTTACAAGTACGCCAGAGTCATAAGCGGTCTTACCTTCCATACCAGTACCAACTCTTGGAGCTTCTGGGAAGACAAGAGGAACTGCCTGACGCTGCATGTTAGAACCCATGAGTGCACGGTTAGCATCGTCATGTTCAAGGAAAGGAATTAAAGAAGCTGCTACAGAGATAACCTGCTTTGGTGATACGTCCATGTACTTAATCTCTTCAGGACGTCTGGTTGAGTAATCACCCTGATGACGTACAGGGACTTCACTATCGAGGAAGTGACCATCCTTGTCGATCTTAGCAGATGCCTGTGCAATGTAGTACTTCTCTTCATCATTAGCATCAAGGTACTTTACAACCTTTGTTGCAATACCATCTTCAACCTTTCTATATGGAGTCTCTAAGAAGCCATACTCGTTGATACGTGTATAGTTTGCCAGAGAAACAATAAGACCGATGTTTGGACCTTCAGGTGTTTCGATAGGACACATTCTTCCGTAGTGAGTGTAGTGAACATCACGAACTTCGAATCCTGCTCTATCACGAGAAAGACCACCAGGACCAAGAGCGTTAAGTCTTCTCTTATGGGTAAGCTCTGCAAGTGGGTTTACCTGATCCATGAACTGTGAAAGCTGTGATGAACCGAAGAACTCTTTAATAGCTGCAACTACAGGTTTAATAGAGATAACATCCTGAGGTCTTACAGTCTGAGGATCTTCAAGGTTCATTCTCTCACGAGCAATTCTCTCCATACGAGAAAATGCGGCATTAAGCTGGGTTTGTAAAAGTTCACCAACAGAACGAACACGTCTGTTTCCAAGGTGGTCGATATCATCAACATTAGCCTCTCTATTATATACCTTAATAAGGAAGCCCATTGTATTAACGATATCCTGAGGAGTAAGAACTGTACAATCTGTTGAGAGTTCTTCATCTTCAGAGCCAAACTTCTTATTGAACTTATAACGACCAACTTTACCAAGGTCATAACGACGCTCAGAGAAGAACATCTCAGGAAGATCCCTTTCAGCTCTCTCCATTGCGATCATTTCACCAGGCATAAGAACAGAGTAGATAGCACCAAGGTAATCTTCCTTAGTAGGCTCATCCTCTCCTTCTCTTGTATATTTTGTAGACTCATAGTCAAGGCAGTTGAGGATCATATCAGAGTGGAGAGTATCCTCACTCTGTGTATCAACAACTGTAATACTCTTAAGTCCAGCTTTGATCAAATTATCAATTTCATGTGGGTGAAGCATATCGCCAGCACGGAGAATCTTCTTATTCTCTCCATCCTCTTCTACCCAGATATCGTTATATGCATAACGGTTTTCAATGCTCTCTCTATTTTCATTGGAAAGCTCAAGCTCTTCACTCTTATAGAAAGCAGCAACAATCTTTTCACGGCTATCAAGACCAATAGCTCTTAAGAAGAGTGTTCCAAGAATACGCTTCTTTCTATCGATCTTTGCGCAGATGATATTCTTCTTCTCATCGATCTCAAACTCAAGCCAAGAACCACGATATGGGATAATTCTTGAAGAGTAGACACCCTTTTCTACCTGGAAGATAACACCAGGAGAGCGGTGGATCTGAGAAACAACTACACGTTCAGCACCATTAATAATAAAGGTACCTCTGTCAGTCATTAGAGGAATATCTCCAAAGAAGATATCCTTCTCTCTAAGTTCTCCATTACGAAGTTCCAAGTTGATCTTTGCCTTTACAGGCACGCAGTAGGAACGCCCCTTCTTCTTGCATTCGGTTTCACTAAATTTGATACCGTCGAAGTCTAAGGTATAGCCATCATAGTTGAGAGTCATCTCACCATTAGGGCTAGAAATCGGGAATGTGTTTCTGAAGACACTTTCGAGGCCATAGGAAGGATCAGGCTCTTCACCCCTATTCATCCTATCAAGTTGCAGAAACCTCTCATAGCTGTCGAGCTGGACACCAATAAGATTAGGTAGCTCACAGACCTCTTGGAAATCAGATCCGATGTATTTACGTTCTATGACTTTGCCTTTGGCAACCATCATGTATCCTCCATAAACAGAGCTGGCAAAAAGTGCCAGATTAAATGTTTTTTAAAGACAGATTAAGCCACCGGGTCTATTTTAGCCCGATGGCGTACTGTCACAGAGCCTTCACGAGGCTCTGTAAAGTCGAAAATGTTGTTATTTTACCTCAACAACACAGCCAGCAGCTTCGAGCTTCTCCTTCATGGATTTAGCATCGTCCTTGCTTACGCCTTCCTTGAGGGTACCGCCGTTCTCGCAAAGTTCCTTAGCTTCCTTGAGGCCAAGACCTGTGATAGCACGAACTTCCTTGATACAAGCGATCTTCTTAGCAGCGTCTACGCTCTTGAGAGTAACTGTGAACTCAGTCTGCTCTTCTTCAGCAGGTGCAGCAGCAGCGGCAGGGCCAGCAGCAACAGCAGCGGCAGCAGCAACAACGCCAAACTTCTCTTCCATCATTTTGATGAGGTCAGCAACATCCATTACGGACATCTGTGCGATTGATTCGAGAATCTCTTCTTTAGTAGCCATATTATCTTCTCCTATAAGATATTTTTTAACGATCTAGCAGGTTACGCCTGTGAAGACTAGGATCGTATTATTAGTTTTCAGAGGCAGCAGTGCCTTCTTTTGATTCGACATACGCAAGTAATGTAGCAGCAAGCTTCTGTACTGGTGCCTTCATGGTACCCATAAGAGAAGCAATAAGCTCCAGCTTGGTAGGAAGCTTTGATAAAGCCTCAACCTGTTCTGCACTCATGAGCTCTCCATCAATAAGAGCGCCCTTGATCTGCATTGGAACGCCATCCTTAATAGCAGCAAAGAGAGCCTTTGCTACAACATTGGATTCATCACCCTTTGCAAGAGCAACAGCTGTAGGTCCAACCATCTGCTCTTCAGCACCACTCTTACCAAGATCCTTCATTGCAATCTTTGCATAGCGGTTCTTAATAACACGGTACTGAGATTCATTCTTTCTAAGTTCGTTTCTTAGAGCTGTGAGCTGAGCAACAGTCATTCCTCTATAATCTGTGAAGATATAACCATTGAATCCTTCGAACTCATCTCTAAGAGCCTTTACAGCATCTTCCTTAGCAGGGGTAATACGTGTCTGATAATTTTCCATACGTCCTTCTCCTTACTTTGCCTCGGCAGCAGACTTGAAATCAACATGAACACCAGGACCCATTGTGGAAGAAAGTGTAACAGAAAGGATGAATTCACCCTTTGCATCTACAGGCTTTCTTCTAACGATCTCGTCGATAGTTGCCTGTGCGTTCTCTGCAATAGCATTAGCTTCCATGTTTACCTTACCGATTGCAAGGTGAACAACACCTGTCTTATCAGCTCTGAATTCAGTACGACCCTTGTTGAGTTCAGCAAGAGCATCTTTAATATCAAAGGTAACAGTGTGTGTCTTTGGGTTAGGCATAAGGCCTCTTCTTCCTAAGATAGGACCAAGACGACCAACATCCTTCATCATGTCAGGTGTAGCAACAGCAACATCGAAATCCATCCAACCAGAACGAACCTTCTCAATTAACTCTGTATCACCAACATAAGCAGCACCAGCATCGAGAGCTTCCTGAGCCTTATCGCCCTTAGCGAATACGAGGATTCTCTTCTGAGCCTGGAACTGGTTAGGAAGAACAACGGTATCACGTACTGTCTGGCTCTTCTTAAGGGAGAGTGCAACAGAAAGTTCAACTGTTTCATTAAACTTTGCAAAAGCACATTCCTTTACGAGCTTTGCAGCATCTTGAAGGCCATAGAGCTTTTCTCTGTCAACTTTCTTGACAGCTTCCTGATATTTCTTTCCTCTTTTCATCTTACTTCTCCACCTCTACACCCATTGAACGGGCAGTTCCGGCGATGATCTTCTTTGCAGCTTCAACATCATATGCATTGAGATCAGGGAGCTTGGTAGTAGCAATTTCAGTGAGCTGAGCCTGTGTGAGCTTACCAACCTTAGTCTTGTTAGGTGTACCTGATGCTGTCTGAAGACCAAGAGCCTTCTTAATAAGAACAGCAGCTGGTGGTGTCTTGAGGATAAAAGAGAAGCTCTTATCCGCATAGACGGTGATAATAACAGGAAGAATGAGTCCAGCTTCATAACCTTTTGTCTTGTCATTGAACTGCTGAACAAACTGTGGGGCACTTACGCCATGAGGTCCAAGAGCCGGTCCAATTGGAGGAGCCGGTGTGGCCTTCTGTGCGGGACACTGCAACTTAATTACTGCAGTAACCTTTTTCTTTGCCATAATCTTTCTCCTTGCGCGTACATCTGGTCTGAGTTGACCGATATGCGGGATGCCGCGCTGGTAATAACGCCAGTCATTCGATCTGGCTCCCAACCGAAGGCTAGTGCTCTTCGGAGAGTGTTAAATTTAGCTTGACGATGTCAAAAAACAGCTGATGGACGGCGTCAAGATCCGTCCTCAGTTAATTAGTAAACGACCTTCTCAACCTGGAGGTACTCAACCTCAACAGGAGTAGAACGTCCAAAGATCTGAACAGAGACCCTGAGCTTACCCTTAACGGAATCAACCTCTTCGATTGTTCCAGAGAAGGACTCGAACGGTCCATCTATGATCTTTACCTCTTCGCCGACTTGGAAGTTCTGCTTTGGCTTGAATGCCTTTTCTGTTGGAACTTCACCAGTCTTTTGCATTATATCCTTAACCTCAGCGGCAGAAAGCGGCTGTGGCTTACGGCCTTCCATGGCTGACACAAAGCCTGTAACACCCTGGATACGCTTAATCTTTGAGTAGGTATTCTTCCAGTTTGCATCATCAGGGAAATCGATCTCAACAAGAATATAGCCAGGAAGAATCTTTCTCTTAACTTCCTTCTTCTTGCCATCTTTGATCTCAGTTACAGTCTCCATAGGAACTTTAACATCAGAAACTGTGAGAGCGAAATCATCATCCATCTCTCTGAGCTTCATGATAGTTCTCTGGATCTTCTGCTCATAACCGGAATATGTATGTACTATGTACCAGCCTTTAGCCATTAATGCCTTCCTAGAATATCAGGAAAATTCCCCTTAGAAGTAAGAAATCTACAAGACCGAGGACAATAGCAAAAACGATAGTTGTAATAATAACAACCTTTGTTGACTGCAACACCATCTGCCTTGAAGGCCAAGAGACCTTCTTCATCTCTAGCCAACACTCCTTGAAGTATTTTCCAATCTTCTTAAACATTCCACTCATCTCCCTCTTCGGAGTGCCGGCAGGCCAGGTAGGATTCGAACCTACAACACCCGGTTTTGGAGACCAGTGCTCTAGCCGTTGGAGCTACTGACCTACCCGCACCCCGAAGTAAATCGGATACTTACTTAATCTTCGTTTCCTTGTGAAGTGTGTGCTTTCTTTCAAAAGGACAGTACTTCATAAGCTCCAACTTGTTTGGAGTATTACGACGATTCTTCTCGGTCGTGTAATTCTTCTGCTTGCACTCAGTGCACTGCAAAGCAATCTTCTCAACAGGACCTTTCTTTTTAGCATTTGCCATATCTCTTTGTCTCCTCGGTTCATCTACCGTTAGAAAAAAATAGCCCCCGAGCGGATTTGAACCGCTGACCCCCACCTTACCATGGTGGTGCTCTACCGACTGAGCTACAAGGGCAGAGTTTTCAAGTGCACTTCCGGCCATGATGGTAGGGCATAGCACAACATGCAAACGCTAATTTATCAAAAAGAGAAATTGTTTGTCAACATTTTATGAGTAATTTTTCGTCAGTATATGGAATTACTTACACTTTTCTTTTTTACATCAGTTTAGTACTTGTTTTTAAAATATAAAAATACCAATAATAAAACCGCAATTCCAACTATAAGGGGAAGAAAATGGCTGCTGAAATACGCACAAAATACGGACACACAGCAAAAGATATCGCACAAGATTTTGCTGAACAACTCAAATACAACTACGATGCAGATGTATATCATGCTACTGATGAAGGTAGATACCAAGCTCTAGTAATGGCTATTAGGGATAGGATCATTCATCAATGGGATCTATCAAGAAAGACACAGAGAGCTAAGAGTGCAAAGAGAGTTTACTACCTTTCACTAGAGTTCTTGATGGGTCGTGCTATGACCAATAATATCATCAACTTAGGACTTGAAAAGCATGTTAGAGAGGCGCTCTCTTCACTTGGCTACTCCCTTGAAGAGCTTATGGACGTAGAGCCAGATGCAGGACTTGGTAATGGTGGTCTTGGTCGTCTAGCTGCTTGTTTCTTGGACTCTCTTGCTACTCTTGAGATACCAGCATATGGCTATGGAATAAGATATAACTATGGTATCTTCCGCCAGCAGATCAGAAATGGATGGCAGGTTGAACAGCCAGATAATTGGCTTAAAGATGGAAATCCATGGGAAGTAAGAAGAGACGACCTTGTCTACCCTGTTTACTTTGGTGGTGAAGTTAAAGTTATCAGGGAGAATGGTAAAGATATCTTTAAATGGGTCCCAGCTGAACAGGTAAATGGTATGGCTTACGACACTCCTGTTGTAGGTTATGGTGGAAAGACAATTAATACACTTCGTCTTTGGTCAGCTCTCTCCCCCTCTGAATTTAGCTTCCAAGAGTTCAACTCTGGTGACTATACAGAAGCTGTAAGAAATAAGATCAATGCAGAGAATATCTCTCAAGTACTCTACCCTAACGATACTCTCTATATGGGTAAGGAGCTTAGACTTAAGCAACAGTACTTCTTTGTAGCATGTTCTCTTGCTGATATCGTTAGACGCTTTAAGAGAAATGAGAACTATAAGTGGTCAGATTTCCCATCTGAAGCTGCTATTCAGATGAATGACACCCACCCCTCAATTACAGTCCCTGAGCTTATGAGAATATTAATCGACCAAGAGAATCTTGGCTGGGATGAAGCTTGGGATATCACAGTAAAGACTCTAGGTTATACAAACCACACTCTAATGCCAGAGGCACTTGAGAAGTGGAGTATCCCAATGCTTGAGACTATACTTCCTCGTCATATGCAGATCATATATGAGATAAACTACCGCTTTATTCAGAAAGCGGCCTCATATTTCCCAATGCAAAATGACAAGCTTGCTAAAGTTTCCATCATTGAAGAGTCTAATCCTAAGATGGTTCGTATGGCTAATCTTGCCATCATTGGTTCTCATAGCACTAATGGTGTTGCAGCATTGCACTCAGAGCTACTTAAGACATCAATGTTCCCTGAGTTTAATAAGATCTTCCCAGAGCGCTTTAATAATAAGACAAATGGTATTACACAACGCCGCTGGCTCTTAGACTCCAACCCACTCTTAGCTAAGAAGCTAAATGAGACAATTGGGGATGGCTGGATAACAGACTTCTCTCAGATCAAAAATCTTCGTCCATTTGCTGATGACAAAGCCTTCCGTGAGGATTTTGCTAAGATCAAGCATAGTGCAAAGTTAGAAGCTGCCTCTTTCTTAAAGAGAGATTGTGGTATTAGCATAAACCCTGACACTCTTCTTGATGTTCAAGTTAAACGTATCCACGAGTACAAGAGACAGCTTATGAATGCTCTCAATATCCTTATGATATATGAGAGAATGAAGAATGATGAAGCTTATAAACAATCCTTCCCTCCTACAACCTTCCTATTTGGTGGTAAGGCAGCTCCAGGATATGTAAACGCTAAGCTTATCATTAAGTTTATAAATAATATTGCTAATGTTATTAACCATGACTCTTCTGTTAATAAGATCATATCTGTCTACTTTATGCCAAACTATCGTGTAACTATGGCAGAGAAGATCATCCCAGCCACCAATATCTCTGAGCAGATCTCAACAGCTGGTCTTGAAGCCTCTGGAACTGGTAACATGAAGTTTATGATCAACGGTGCACTTACAATGGGTACTATGGATGGAGCAAATATCGAAATTGCAGAAGAAGCAGGAAAAGAGAATTGCTTTATCTTTGGTCACACTGAAGAGGAGATAGCCGCTCTAAGAAAGGATTATGATCCATATGATTTTGTAAATAAGGATCCTGAGATAAAAGCTGTTATCGATCTTATCAACTCAAATCACTTCAATTTAAATGAACCTGCTATATTTGAGCCACTGAGACGTTCACTCTTCGAAGGTGGAGATAGATATTGTATCTTTGCTGATTTAAGAATGTACCATGATAGACACAATGAAGCTACATCTCTTTATAGGGATGACCTTGACCAGTGGAATAAGAAAGCAATTATAAACATTGCCTCTTCTGGTAAGTTCTCTTCCGATAGAACAATCCAAGAGTATGCTGATGATATTTGGCATGTTAAAGCTTGTCCTGTTAAAAAGAGTACAAAGGATACAGTCCTTGAGGATGCTAAAAACCCTCTATTAAAGAAGTAATCTTTTAGAGCTCTGCTAATTGCAGGGCTCTTCCTTTATAGGGGTAAAAGCGAATATAAATATTGAAAGATTGGAGCCAAGATAAGCGCGGGCAGGAAGTTACCTGTGTGACAATCTTTAAGAGAAAGCAAACTTAAAGAGAGCATGATAAGTAAAAAACCACCTGTTGAAGAGAGGGCTTCAATTCCGCTACTGCCAAGCAAAGGCTGTATAAAACCACCTGCTAAGGTAAAGAAACCTTGGTAGATTATGATAGTCAAAGCGGAAGCAAATACCCCTACTCCATAAGCGGCTGCAAATACAATAGCCATAAAGCCATCCATTACAGACTTTATTAAAATAAGACTACTATCCCCTGTAGTTCCGGCATTAATTGAACCAACTACACTCATTGCACCAGTGCAAAAAAGAAGTGAGGCATTTAGAAAGCCAAGTCCAAAATTCCCACTAGAGTTATTCTTTGTCAGGGCCCCCATCTTATCACCCAATGAGAGGACTCTTTTTTCTATATTCAGTGCAAAACCAATAAAGCCACCAAATATCAAAGCAAAGAGATTTGCTAAAGCTGAAGGGGTCTCTAACGCCATCTGAATACCAAGAAGTAGAGTTACAACCCCGGCCGAGGTCATAACAACAGTTTTAAAGGAGGTTGAAATCTTCTTGCCAAGTAAAAGGCCAATCAAAGAACCTAAAATTACAGCTGCAGCATTTATAAAGGTAGCACTCATAGTGGGAATTATATTAAGTCCATGTTATAACAATGTAAATATGAAGTGTGTAATACTTGCCGCAGGTTTATCATCTAGAATGGAGGGTGGAAATAAGCTTCTTTTACCATGGGAAGGGGCTACTATAATTGAAAAGAGTATACAAAATGCCCTCTCCTTTTCTACAGAAGTTTACATCGTTACCGGTAATGATAGAAGTAAGATATTACCTTTAATAGAAAAGTATCCAGTTAAAGAACTCTACAATAAAGATTATAAAGAGGGACAAGAGACAAGTATTCGTCTTGCTTGTGAAAGTTTAAGTGGCGTACTTTGTTTTGTTCCAGGTGATATGCCTCTACTAAAAAGAGAACACTTTGTTGAAGCTTTACTCTCTCTTTGCGGTTACTACTCTGCAAGAGCTACATATAACGGAAAGATAGGACACCCGGTAATAATAAGCGAAGATTTAGTTAAAGTTATAAGAAGAGATACTCAAGCAAGGGTAAAAGATATTCTAAAAAAATATAAACATAACGCATACCCATCTAGTGAGGAAGTAATCTTAGATATCGATACCAAAGAGGAGTATGAGAGTCTAAAGAAAAAAAACACCCCTTAACTTTACAAGTAAGTAGTAAAGAAAAGGGGGTTTTTGAGAGTTACTGGGTAACTGTTACAACATCATCCTTCATACGGATATGAATAGGCTTTTCAGTTGTAAAGGTTCCAGAAAGCATTGCCTTTGCAAGTGGGTTCTCGATCTCATTCTGGATAGCTCTTCTGATAGGACGAGCACCAAATGCAGGATCAAAACCAACACGACCAATATAGGAAGCGACTTCAGGTGTCCATTCAAGATGGTAACCACGCTTCTCCATTCTAGAGCGAAGGATATCAAGTTGAAGAGTAACAATCTTTCCAACCTGCTCCTTTCCAAGAGGATTGAAGACTACGATCTCATCAATACGGTTGATAAACTCTGGTTTAAAGTGAGCTTCAATAATTGATAGAATCTCACTCTTATTAACCTTACCGTTAGAGGCCAAGATCTCCTGAGAACCAAGGTTACTGGTCATAATGATGATCGTATTAGTAAAGTCAACAACTCTACCCTGTCCATCTGTCAAACGTCCATCATCAAGAACTTGAAGCAGTACGTTAAAGACATCAGGATGAGCCTTTTCGATCTCATCAAAGAGGATGACTGAGTATGGTCTTCTTCTTACAACCTCTGTAAGCTGACCACCTTGGTCATAACCAACATATCCTGGAGGAGCTCCAATAAGACGGCTAACTGAGTATTTTTCCATGTACTCTGACATATCAATACGAGTTAAAGCCTTCTCATCATCAAAGAGGAAGTCTGCAAGTACTTTTGCAAGAAGTGTCTTACCAACACCAGTTGGACCAGCAAAGAGGAAGGAACCTAGAGGTCTATGTTCATCACCGATTCCGGTCTTATTTCTTCTAATTGCATTAGCAACTGCGCTGATAGCCTCATCCTGTCCGATAACCTTCTTTCTTAAGGTATCTTCAAGATGGAGGTACTTATCCATCTCAGAGCCCATCATCTTAGCTACAGGAACACCTGTCCAAGAGGAGACAATACGAGCAATATCATCTTCAGTGACCTCCTCTCTTAAGAGACGATGATCATCCTTTTGAATTGCTTCAAGCTTCTCTTCTTTAGCCTTGATCTCCTTCTGAACTGCAGGAATTAAGCCATACTTAATCTCAGCAGCTCTGTTAAGATTACCATCACGCTCAGCAGCTTGTTGCTCAGAAGTAAGCTTTTCTAGTTCAGCTTTCTTCTTCTTAAGGCCATCGATAGCATCCTTTTCATTCATCCACTGAAGGTGCATAGCATCATGTCTGGTTTTAAGGTCAGCAAGTTCTTCATCGACCTTCTTAAGACGCTCTTTACTAGCATCGTCATCTTCACGGGAGAGTGCACTCTTTTCAACAGAAAGCTGAAGCATCTTTCTATCGATCTTATCAAGTTCGGTAGGCTGGCTCTCGATCTCCATCTTAAGCTGGGAAGCAGCTTCATCGACTAGGTCAATTGCCTTATCTGGCAAGAAACGATTTGTGATGTATCTGTCAGAGAGTGTAGCTGCAGCAACGAGTGCGTCATCTCTAATTCTTACACCATGGTGTACCTCGTACTTAGGTTGAAGACCACGTAAGATTGCAATTGTATCTTCAACTGTAGGTTCCTTGGTATATACAGGCTGGAATCTTCTCTCTAGGGCCTTATCTGACTCAATGTACTTACGATACTCATCAAGGGTTGTGGCACCAATTGCATGGAGTTCACCACGAGCAAGTGCTGGCTTGATAAGGTTAGAGGCATCAGTTGAACCTTCAGATGCACCCGCACCAACGATAGTATGAAGTTCATCGATAAAGAGAATTACCTCTCCATTGCTTCTAGAAACCTCATTGATAACACCTTTAAGTCTCTCTTCAAACTCACCACGGAACTTAGCACCTGCAACAAGTGAACCTACATCGAGGGAAAGTAGACGTTTAGACTTAAGAGTCTCAGGGACATCGCCTTTAGCAATACGCTGAGCTAAGCCTTCAACAATAGCAGTCTTACCAACACCAGGTTCACCAATTAAGACTGGGTTGTTCTTAGTCTTTCTACAAAGAACCTGCATTACACGTCTGATCTCTTCATCACGTCCAATAACAGGATCCATCTTATCTTCACGAGCTAAGCGAGTTAAGTCTTTACAATACTTTTCAAGAGTCTGATATGAGGCTTCAGGATCTTGGTTTGTGATCCTCTGGTTACCTCTTATAGTCTCAAGAGCCTTTAAGACATCCTCTTTCTTTACACCAAGAGAGACAAGGGCATCATGCTCTTTACCACTTCCTTCGATAATTGCAAGTAAGAAGTGTTCAGCAGAGGTGTACTCATCTTTAAAAGATGCTGCGATCTTCTCAGCTCTATTAAGGGTTTCATACGCAGTCTGTGAAAGAGAACGTTGAACATCACCATAGGCTTTAGGCAGAGAGTCCGTAATCTTTCTCATCGCACTCTCTACAGAGGCGGGAGAAACTCCTATTTTCTCAAGAAGAGGACGGACAACTCCCTCTTTTTGAGATAGCAAAGCAAGTAGAATATGAGCAACTTCAAGTTGGCTGTGGTTTTGCTCCCCAGCAAACTGGTTACCCTGCTCTATTGCTTCTTGTAATTTAACTGTAAATTTATTGAAATCCATCTAAATAATATCCTCCGTTATTTTGGGGATCTTTCTCACACAAGGCAAATGTAATAACATTTTTAAAAAACGGCAAATTCTTTTTTATTCTTTTTAAAGCCTTGTTTTATAAGATATTAAGACTTTATGTTGATGAATGAACAAAAAGGGAATAGGATAAATGACATGAATAATGCAATTGAATATCAAGACTTTCCACTTCCTGAAACCATTCGTCTAAGCATAGATGCGGGATTTACAGATTTAGCTTCTCTTCAGATCACAAAATATCTTAATGATCCAAGGACTCCTGAAGTTTTAAAGGAGCGCTTAAAGTTAGAGGAGACCCTCCTAGAAAGGCGAAGAGAAGCATACCCATATACAATTGAAGAAGCCGAAGCTTTACTTGCAGTCGCATACCCATCCTACAAGAAAGGCATGATAAGTAGCTTTATTGAAAACAATAGACTCTCATGGGCCTATGTAGATGGCATTATACACATCGAAAGCCGAGTGATAGAGAATGCAAGAAAACGCTGTCCTGAACTTCTGGATGCAACAGCAGGTGAAGATCCTGACCTTATGATGAGAGACCAATTCATCGAGCTTTTAGAAAAAGAAGGTGAAGTCAAAGCTAGGATCACAGCAGAAGAAGTTTTAACAATTTCAGATGAAAAGTACCTAGGTAAAGAGCTATTTGTTAACTTACCACTACCTCGCCATATTAAAGGTTTAATTGAGGATATAAAGATAGAAGAAGTAAGTGATAACTTTATCTCAGCAGATAGTGAAGACGCACTAATGCGTACAGCCCAATTTAAAGATAAATCAGAGCTTCTTACAGAGTTTAAAGTCCGCTTCTCTTATACAATTACTTCAAAGAAGAGTAGTGTTGAAGATAAAGATGCCCCCATGGATGAAGAATATTTAAAAGAAGAGGGCCCTCATATCATCTTTACACCATATATCAAAGCATTAGCTAAAGAGATAACAAAAGGTACAAAAACGCAGAAAGAAAGAGCTAAAGCTATCTATTTATGGGTTACTGAGCATGTGGAGTACTCCTTTATGAGAGAGTATTCAACCATTGATAATATTAGTGAATATGCTTCCACCTCACTTAAAGGGGACTGCGGTGTCCAAGCTCTTCTATTTATCACACTCTGTAGAGTTTCAGGGATCGCAGCTCGTTGGCAATCAGGATGGTATGTAACACCCTCTGCCATATATAACCATGATTGGGCTGAAGTAATGCTAAATGGAAAATGGTACAGTGTGGACTGCTCATTTGGTGGAGGAGCTTATAAAAGTGGTAATACAAAGCGCCATATGCACTACTTCCTCTCTCTTGATATCTTTCGCATGATAGCAAATAGCGCCACTTGTTTACCTCTTACTGGTAAAAAGGCTGCCTCTAGTGACCCTGTTGATAACCAAAGAGGTGAAGTTGAGTGCGAGGGCATTGCTCTGCCTAGAAGCGCCTTCAATACAGAGCGTAAAGTTATAAGCTTCGCAATTTTGCACTAGGAGATAAGATGGACAACAACTTAAAGGAAGCAAATAAACTAAAAGCTTTGAGAACTATAAAAGCACTTGATAAAAATAACATTGATGCTATCTATACAGAGAGCAAAGAGGAAGCGCTAGAAGAGGTAAAGAAGCTTATAAGCGAAGATTCTATTACTGCAACTGGAGGCTCAGCGACACTCAATGAGTGCGGTATTATATCTTTTCTTAAAGAGAAGACAAAATATATTGATAGAAATGATCCCACACTCACCCCTGAAGAGAAGAGAAAAGCTGAACTTGCTTCTTTTGATGCCGACTACTACCTTCTCTCTGCTAATGCACTTACCGAGCATGGTGAGATCTATGAAGTAGATGGAAATGGTAATAGAGTTGCGGCCCTTGCCTTTGGCCCTAAAAATGTTCTTATTGTTGTAGGTATTAATAAGATCGTAAATTCATTAAGAGCAGCCACAGAGCGTGTTAAACATACCGCCTCCCCTGCTAACTGTATTCGTCTAAAGATAAACTCCCCCTGCGCTAGAAATGGAGTATGTGTGCAAGAGTCATTTGATGAAAACCATCTAATGTGTAAAGCAACTTGCCAAGATAGCTCCATATGCTCTGATATCCTAATCGTCTCCCACCAAAGAAAGAGGGGACGAATTAAGGTAATTATTGTAGGAGAAGAGCTTGGCTATTAAGATCGACTGGAGTATTTACCAAGACAGGCAACGCAAAGCTAACTTTACTAATCGTCTTATTCCTGAGTCCCCGTATAAAAGTGCAGGTGTAAGTGTTATAGAAGTAAGAAAGCTTGCTAAAACCCTCTCCTCTCCTGATATAGAAGTGAATTACATAGAAGATATCCTACTTATGGGTATTATTATCTCAAGTGCAAAAACTCCATTTAGTGAAAAAGTAAAGGGTTTTAAAGAGTATGAGAAGTATATTGTTAGCTGGATGGCAACAGATATCACAGCCTCATCTTTATATCTAAGAAAAGAGGAAAGAGAGGAAGCCTTTCTCTATTTTTCCTCCCTATTAAAGCGAAAAGAGCCCATGATACAGCGCTTTGGCGTTGTTAACTTACTCTCTTCTTTCTTTGAAGAGCCCTACCTTATACCTTCACTTGAAAATATCTCTAAGATCAACAGTGAGCACTATCTACTAAATATGAGCATAGCGTGGGCTCTTTCTAGTGCCTATGTTAAAGATCCTACTTTAACAGCAAAGTACTTTAAAATAGTTAATGACACTGTTAAAAAGATGGCTAAACAGAAGTGTAGAGACTCAAAACGCTTAACAGCAGAGGCAAGAGAGCTACTTAAAACGATCTAGTAGTGTTTATCTGCTGAAGGAATATGCTTACAGTAATAGCGATAGAAAGCTGCACTATCTAAGTTTTTAAGATACTCATTTGAAGGAAGTTGAAAGCCCCTATTCTCCTTAACAAACCACTCATTTTCTAGCGATGAAGCAAGTGCTGTAACTAAAGCACCTCTATCGCGATAGAATGAAAGTAGTGCTGGTGAGTTTAATTTTTCAACTACACTCTTAAGGTCACTATCATCTGCACTTTTTAGCGCTACAATGTATGAAGGAACAGCTACAGCTCCATCAAGAGGAGCAAAGGCTACTCCTTCACTATCATTTAATGCAAAGAGAGAAGGAACAAGTGCAAGTGGTTTAATACCTCTTCTTGCACTATTAAAGGCTTCTACTGGCATATTGGTAACTAAAGCATTTTTAAAGATAGAGGAGGTTATCTCTTCTTTATAAGAGGAAAGAAGTGTCTTTACGACTGACTTACCTGCGGAGTTGTTAATACCTCCAAAGGCAATTGGAAGAGAGGATGAAGCAACCTCCTTAAGAGATAGATTCTTATTAACATCCTTAAGCGGAGAGTAAAAAACAAGGGGAATTATTACATAAGGAAGTAGGAATTTACTTCTATAAACCGAAGGAACACTTTCCCCTTCCTTTGTCTTAAACCAACTAAAGGCGGGGTATAGATTAGCTTTAAAGCGGTTAAAGATACGTTCATCTTCAAATACTTCAAGATCAGCACTTACAATTAGATCAGGGAGGATGGAGTCTTCTCTTCTTAAATAATCAGAGAGGTGGTACTTATAACCTAAGCCAAAACAAGTAACTTCAAGTTCAATTCCCTCCTCTTCAAGTTCCCTCTTTATTCCATCTAAAAAGACAAGTTCACCCTTATGAAGTACACAAATATTATTCCAATATAATCTTATTTTTCTCATACAACCTCCTCTCCTCTTCTTAATAGCTTTTGTAGATAAAATGAGCGCTTATACTCTTCATCAAGAGTGTAAAAGAGCTCTTCTTCTCTTTTACTTCTCATCCTTACCTCTTTTACCCCGCCAGCGGATAATATGATCCTACCTCCTGCCATAAGGGCAGTATGAACATCATGAGTGACGATAAGGACAAGCTTCTCTTTGCTAGCTAAAAGAGATAGTGCCGCCTCTTTATCAATTCCAGCATTCTCGATCTCATCAATTAACACTACAGGACGATTAGATATAACTGCGATATCAGCACACATCAGTGCCCTACTTTGTCCTCCAGATAGAGAACTAAGTAGCATATCTTTTTCAATTGGTTCTTCAGTAATTGTATTTGCACTCTCTATAAGTGATGTAATATCTACATCTCTTTGAGAAGCGGCTTTTGCATGCATCTTTATAAAATCTTCTACTTTCATATCAAGGACGAAGCGCATGTTTTGGCCTAAATGGGCAATTAAAGTAGAAGAGAGACGCTCTCGCTCATCCATAGAGAGGCTTTTTCCATCAACTAAAACTCTTCGTCCTGTTATAGAGTCACCATCGACAAGCATCTCAAGATCTTTAACAAGACGGCTTTTACCACTTCCGGTAGGGCCACAAACTGCCCATAGTTCTCCAGATGATAGCGATAATGAGGTAAAAGTTTCCTTCTCTCTATTTTTATCATACCCTGCAAGAAGCGTAAGTGTCATAACACGCCTCCCTCAAAGTCTATCTTTGCTACAACTCCAAGTTGGAAAGCAGAACCAACCCTACGTTCCCCTACACAATATGAGCAAACTCCAGAAGGCATTGTATGTCTAAGAGTATCATTTTCATAGGATGGAGTATCCTCTTGAGAGAAGATAAAAGAAGCGGCGCTTTCAACCCCATACCCTTCTCTTCCATCAATAAAGAATAGTGAAGCTTTATTGTTTAATTCTGAAAGGCTATAAGCTGTTATCTCCTTTTCCGCTTGGCTTATCATATCACAATGTGTAATTGCGATAGCATCAGCTTCGACCACCATTGGTCCGAGTCTTTTAGGGGATGAGAGTCCAGAAGAGGCATCAATTACGCAAATTGATAGTGTCTTTGCTGTAGCTGGCGAACATCTATGACATAGCCCTGCTGTCTCTATAAAGAGGTAATCAGAAGAGAGGTTATCAGCCCAAGAGAAGAGTTCACTCATATTTGAAACTAGGAAGTGGTCAGGGCAAGTATCCCCGCTAATACCAGTTACGCAAGGATATCCCATAGCTTTAAAAAGAGAACCATCTTCAGATTCTATACAATCTATCTTACATACTGAGATCTTATACCCCGCTCTATTAATTACAGGAAGCAAGTGCTTTAAAAAAGCTGTTTTTCCTGAAGAGGCAGAGCCAGAAACCATTATCATCTTCTTCATAGTAAAAGTTAAATTATCACAACTTTTATTTAACTACAGTCTCACATTAGACTTAATGTAGAGTTGTATATAAAGGATTAATGTTCTATTATCATGTAAGTTAGCTATATCTAACTACATATATGAATAGATTATTAGAACTTTGCAATATAAAAGAGGGAGATTACATAGAGCGTACATTTTCGCGTACTCGTCTTGTTGATGATACAGAGGGCGACGTTAAGTGTGCAGTCGCTGTACTTTCAGGGAGAGTTGATGTCTTTGCAATCTCACCAGATGGTAAAGAGGTACTCCTTACCTCCCTTGAAAAGGATGCTTTATTTGGTATTAGCAACCTCTTTAGAGAAGATGATCTAAGAACAGTACTTCAATGCAGAGAGAAGAGTACTCTAGCATTTATACCAAAAGAACTCTTAAAAGAGAGGATCTTAAATAACACTGAAGCAATGAAGGAGTATAGCATCCTTTGTAACAGTAAAATACAGTTTCTTTTATCTAGGATAGAACAACTATCATTAAATACAGCTAAAGCTAAGTTAATCGAATATCTATTAACTGAAGGAGATAAGGCTATTTTGACAAGAGATGAACTTGCTTCTCACCTTGGCATTAGCAGAGCTGCCCTATTTCGTGAAATAGCTACACTACAAAGTAAAGGTGCTATAGAGACCAAAGGTAGTCGCTTAACAGTAATCGATAGGGATAAACTAGAAAAGGAAGAGTATTGATTAATCTAGAACGCCATCTTTTAAGTGATGGACTAGTTTAGTTCTTTCTATTATTTCACTATCATGTGTAGCAATAACAAACGAAGTACCATAATCACTATTTAAAGTCTGCATTAAGCTAATAATTTCATTACCTGTATCAGTATCAAGATTAGCAGTAGGTTCATCAGCTAGAACTAAAGGAGGCATCTTCACCAGTGCCCTTGCGATAGCAACTCTCTGTTTTTGCCCACCAGAAAGCTCATCTGGTTTGTGTTTTTCCCATCCTTTTAGGCCAAGAGTACAAATAAGTTCGTTTGCTTTTTCTTTATACTCATCTCTTTTTTTTCGATCTAAATGCGGCCCTATCTCAATACCTATCATGATGTTATCAAAAACATTTAATGAGGGAAGCAAGTTATAAGACTGAAAGATAAATCCTATCTTAGAAAAACGAAGAGTAGATAGTTCTTTATCATTTAAAGCTAAAGTATCTGCACCTTGAAAGAAGACTTTGCCTTTTGTTGGCTTATCAAGACAACCAAGAATATTAAGTAGTGTAGACTTTCCACTACCCGATTTACCTGCTAGAACCATGAAATCTCCCTCATTTATGGAGAGATCTACAGACTTTAAGGCATCAAGATGAGTTGATCCAATAATATATGTCTTTGTGATATTTTCAAGTTTTATAAGCGTATTCATATTTTTAATTCACCTTTGCCCTTATAAATTCTTTACTAAAATAAGATTCTGGTATCTCTTTAAGCTGTATATCTTGTATAGTGTTTTCTATTTCTACTCCATTAAAATGTTGAAACCAACGAACCTCAAACATTGGATAAAAAAGATTTTCGTCAATCTCTTTGTAATCAGATAAAGAACTCTTTAAAATTATTTTACCGCTAGAATGTTCAGTAATAGTCTTTTCTACAGGTAATTTGTTCTCTAATCGATACTCAATAGTATAAGAATCATTAACAAGGATAATACTATTATCACTCTCACTTATTATCTTAAAGAGTGCATATTCAGGAGGAAGTATACTCAGTAAATATGAAGGAAAGAGTATCTCCCCAGTAAACTCATCATATATAGGGTCATAGCATAGAGTCGAATTATCACTATAAAGCCATGCTATGCCAGTGGAATCTTTAGGTGCATAGTTCATCGAAAGAATATCAGTTGTTTCGTTTGAATAGTGCAGATATTCAACACGTTGAACTATATTTTGATATCTTCTTCGTCTTCCTGTTTTATTATAAACAGCACTATTTACTAGCATTATCATATCTTCTTCATATAGCAATGCTTTGGTTTCGGCATATGAAGCACAAAGCAATGGAGTAAGGGAGATAAAGATTAAAACAACAAGAACTATTCTCTTCACTTTGTACCTCCATAGAGCTTATTTTGTGCTTCAAGAGGAGAGCCTTTTAATAAGATAAAAGCTGAGACAAGAGCTGAAAGGAAAGGAATAATTATTATTAATCCAATAGAAAAGGCTATCGTTGCTTTGTTAGGTAAAAAGATATAATGTCCATTTTTTGCAAATAGCATAGCAATATAATCATCTGTAAAGCTTCGACTTACCCAGATTGATGCAAATATAAGGACTACAGCACCTCCTATAAGAATGACAAACAAAGAAAAAAGTAAATTCTCTGTTGCCATTATAGAGAAGATTTTTATTTTACTACCTCCAAGAAGTCTTAGTGTAATATACTCTCTCTTTCTCTGATCATACATCAGCCTTGTTGTTATAAAAGCCGCTAATGAGGCAAAAACCCCAAAAAAGATTATTATAAATGAGGATTGATTTATCATCATGAATATTTTGTCAATAACATCTCCTGCATACCCACTGTCCATTAAATGAAATACTTCATCATAAATATCTGTATCTAGATTAGGGATTAAAAGTACTACACTATCAGTGTATTCGGTTCTTGCAATAAGGGAGTTCTCAGAACCATTACTTTCAAGAGTAAATTGTTTGGAAAGTACATCCCGTACCTCTTCATAGTCTACCTTTTTAGAGAATTCAAGATATATAAGATCACCAACAGACGGATCTTTCTCTAGAAGTTGGCAAGCAGTTTTATAATTGGCTTTAATACGCTCAAGATGGCCTGAAGATGTATTAATAAATGCATTACTATCTGCATAGCTATTATCACTTTCTACTTGAAAGTTTGGATATTTGTTAGATAGTTCTGTCTTGTATTTTTCACTTCTTGTTACTAAAACGCCATCAGGGATAGTATCATCAGAAATTAAAAAATATGAAGTATTATTAAGTTGCTCAAATACTGCAATTCTACTTCCCTTATAAGAACTAAAAGAAGAATGGAGAAGACTATCGATCTCATCCTTTACAGTTTCACTCATTGCATAATCTTGAAGGTATATATCTGTATATGCAAAGACAGGATATTCTCCTTCATAGTAATTTGCTATCTTGGCAATAATTGTCCTTTTCATCCCATCAAAAGTTCCTGATAGAATAATTGGAATGGTAATAACAAGAAAGAGAAGAATGAAAACTGGAAAATAATATTTTTTATATCTATAGAGATTGCCTAGAGCAGTTTTTATTACCATAAACCATCTCCACCTTTTATGCTTTGATCTCTTCTTGTAATGATAAGTGTCATAAGCAGAGCGACCAATACTAAGATCATTGCAAAGATTAGTATTAATAGCAGGACCTGCCAGGGAGAACAGATAGAGATGCCTACAAAGCTATTTGACACCTTAAATCCTGCTATGGTTCCTCCAATGAACCCAATAATAAAAGGAAGTAAAAAACAAAGAGAGAGCTGAATTATATAGCACTTCCATACTTTAAATCGTGATGCTCCCAATGTTCTTATAAATATTATTATTTGCTTCTCACTTACGTATAAGTCATATAAAAGTTCAACTAGGATTACAACAGCTCCAATTACTATTACAAGCGAAACTAAGTTAATCTTCTCTTTTAATATTGAGATATATTCATCTGCACTTACACTAATAGCTCCATAGCCAAGATATTCATAAGATGAAAGTGCTTTATATTCTCCGCTAGAGTTTAAGCTATTTACATTTTCATCTAAAAAAAACTGCAACTCTTTGATAGTAGCGTCCACATCTGTACCTTTTTTTACTCTTATAGCTATCTGGTTAGGGTCATAAAGATACCCATTTGTTTGTTTTAACCGTAAAAACTTTAAATCTTCACTATTTTTTGGTAGTTTCTTAAGAGTAACTCGGTCTCCATTTGCAGATGGAGAAAAGGTTTTATCAAGCTGAAAAAGCCTTACCATAGAAACAGGATCAATATATGCACTTAACACATCTGATCTTGCTTCCGTACCTGTATTTAATCTTCCCCCTGTATCAGGAATAACACCCACAAATTCAATATAAAAATATGAAGCAAGGCGAGGATTATCTATTGCAGATGATGGGTATCCTATTTTTAGCTTCTCACCATATTCGATTTCTCTCCCAAGTTCTTGTACAGTTAACTCATAGAGTGCTTCGGAAAGGAAAATACCGTGTTCAGGCAAAGAAGATGGATCTAGATTATAGCCTTGAAAACTGTAATCAAAAGTAAGGAGTTCAGAGAAATCAACACCAGAAATATTACCTATCATTATATTATTTTTCCCTTCATCTATCACAAGAATAGAGCCTCCTGACGAAAACCATTCAGCTCTAAGATGTCGTCCTATTGAGGATTCATACCATTCACAGGATTGTAGATAGGGAAGAATTTTAGATTTATATGGAATACAAGTTGCAGCATATTCACTTGAAGAATAGAAAGCGGGTTTACTAAAACCCATTGTATCAATAAATGTTGGTCTTTCATTATTTGTAAACTGATCTATAAGGGCTATTTCTTCTTTGCTTTTTCCTTTTATTTCGAATTCGCTTTGATTTAAGAATGTCGTAATAACGATATCCCCATAGTGTCTAGAAGCAACAATACTTTGTTCATTATCAAATGAGTAATAGATTAAGTTAAGAATACCAAGGAAAAAACTCAATGAGAGAGTTAAGAGAATGATCCCTAAGGATATAAGTGGTCTATTGATTATCCTATCTATGATTAATTTGATCATTTTCCCTCACTCGTACAATTAATGCTTAATAATAAAAAAGAGATAGCTAAGTATTGATTCTATAGCTGTAAACAATAACCTTATGTTCTCTAAGGCAAATTCTATGGTTAAATACTTAATCCAAAGAGTTCTGCATCACACCTCCCTTAAGACTCTATTTAAATGTTAACACAGGATATCAGAAAAGCAAGACTTTAATCTGAACAAAATTTAGATAATACATTATCAGCCATAGAAATAGGTAGGCAACTGAAAAGGAATCTAAATAATATAAAGAGATTTCCAATCTTCTTGGTCTTCTACTAACTTCGGTTAAATGTTAGCTTTTTGCACTTCATTAATAAACTTGTGAATCAGGTTCAGTTTGCGAATACACTTAATAATATTCACAAATATTCCTTCGAGTGATATAAATAGCCTTCGATGAATGTTCTCTATCAGATAGCTATAGTTTTTGCGATATGTTTAGCAGGTGAGGCAATTGCTGCAATATTACCTTTTTCCTTTCCGGCTGCAATTATCTCTTTAATTCTTTTACTTGCCCTTCTCTTTTCTGGATTAATTAAAGTTGAACACATTAGAGAAAAATCAGACTTTTTGCTTTCAAATATGGCATTTTTCTTTATTCCTGCAGGTATAAGTGTCATTGAACACATTGAATCTGTAAAAGCTATTTGGTGGCAGTTCATTATTATAGTTTTTATCTCAACCATCTCCGTATTTGCTGTTACAGCAGGTACTGTAACTCTTGTTATGAAGATTCAAGAGAGGAGGAGAAGTAAATGAAGGAAGCTATCTGCTCATCTCCTTTCTTTGGTATTTCATTATCCATTATCGCATATGCTATTGGTTCATTTTTACAAAAGAAGACAAAGCTTGCTATAATGAATCCTCTATTAATTTCATATGTATTAATAATTTCTATTTTACTTATCTTTAAAATTCCTCTCTCATACTTTGATGAAGGTGGAAAGATTATTAATATGTTCCTCTCTCCTGTTACAGCTGTCCTTGCTTTAACGATCTACAGACAATGGCCTATGATAAGAAAGAACTTTGCTGCTGTTTGTATAGGAACTCTAGCAGGGAGTTTATGTTCTGTTTTAATGATCTATGCTCTTTCACTTCTTTTTGGACTTGATAAAGAGATATCCAACTCTCTTATTTCAAAGAGTATAACAACTCCAATGGCAATTGCTGTAACTGAATCTATAGGAGGAATTTCTTCAATAACTGTTCTAGGTGTAATTGTTACAGGAATCTTAGGAAATATTCTTGCCCCTATTCTTATAAAACTATTTCATGTAAAGAATGAAGTTGCACAAGGCATCGCAATAGGAACTTGCTCGCATGCAGTTGGAACAAGCAGAGCTATCGAACTTGGAGAAGTTCAGGGTGCGCTTTCAGGCGTAGCCCTTACCTTCTCTGGCCTTATAACTGTATTAATATCACTTTGCCTATTTAGTTAACTTTTAGAAGCAACCTTTTCAAGTGGTTTAAAGCCATTTCCAAGTACTTGGTATGTTTCATTTATAAATAAAAATGCAGCTGGATCTTCTTCATGCACAATTCGTTCAAGGAGAGTTAACTGGTTGTTAGGTACTACAACCATAAGCATATCTCTTCTTTTTGAGGTGTAGATACCAATACCATTGAAGACTGTACCACCATGATGGATCTCATTAATAACCCTTCTTGAGATATCTGGAATCCTTTCACGTGAGAAGATAAAGGCAGTCTTTGCAAGTGAAGTACCCCACTTTACTACAACAAAGTTAATCATCTGACCTGAGATGTACATGGCGATAAATGCAAAGATTGTATTTGAAAGTCCAAAGAAGATAAGACCACAGCACACAACAGATGCATTCATCACAAATTCAATTGAACCAACATTAAAAGGGGTAAACTTAGCAACTATCTGAGCAAGAATATCAGTACCACCTGTATTAGAGCCAGAACGCATTACAAGACCAATTCCTCCACCCACTAATACACCATAACAAACACCTGCTATCAAAACATTAGTTGAATCAGTGAAGTCTAAAAAGCCCTTGTATTGAGTAATATTACCCAAAAAGGAGGTCCAAACAGAAAGGAGCATGGAGCCAATAAAGACCTTAAGACCATACTTTGAACCAAAGAAGTACATGCCAAGTAAAAAGAGAGGGATATTGATACACATCATAACAACACCGGGATCAAAACCAAGTGTGTAGTAGATGATAGTACCAACACCAGTAACACCACCACCAGTTATCTTTGCAGGGTTAGAGAAAAAAGCAATTCCACTGCCAGCAAGAAAAGTACCTAGCAGTATTCTGAAGTAGTCTTTTACAGTCTGCTTCCAGTTAATCTTCTTCATCAGGAGAGCTCCTTATGTGTGCTTAGCAATCATACACAGAGCATTATTTTTTTGCAAATGGAGAAAAGCTGATAAGAAATCGGTAAAATATTATCGACTTGATGGTTTTGGGGCTAAAAAAGCATAATCGGTCAATTGCAACAACTTCTGAATTTGTATATAGTTTTCTCTTGAATTCATTTTAAAAAATATAAATAGGAGAAAACCCATGTTGACACTATTAACTGTTCCACTTGCAAGACCTGTATTGCTGGAACAGCTTCAGGGTGGATTGATACTGCTTGTTCTTGGAATGGGTACAGTATTCGTATTCCTTACCCTACTCATTGCCTCAACTAAGCTGCTAAGTAAAGTATGCGCTCGCATAGCACCAGCTAAAAGTGTAGCTGCTCCAACAGCTAGACCAAAGACCACCGCTGCACCTGCAAAGGTTGCAACTAAAGATGCTGAAGTAGCTGCAGCAATTGCCGCTGCTTACCAGAGAAGTAAAAACTAGGATACAAAGGATATAAATTATGGCAAAGAAAAAAGTTAATTTCATGTGTACAGCATTCCGTGATGGCTTCCAGTCCGTCTATGGTGCACGTGTATTCACAAAGGATTTCATGCCTGCAGTAGCAGCAGCACGCGAAGCTGGCATTACACATTTCGAAGCTGGTGGCGGTGCTCGTTTCCAGGCTCTCTACTTCTATACAAACGAAGATGCTTTCGCAATGATGGATGAGTTTAGACAGGTTGCTGGTCCAGATGCAAACCTTCAGACACTTTCAAGAGGTGTTAACGTTGTTGGTCTTGATTCACAGCCAAGAGACATCATCAAGCTCCATGCTCAGATGTTTAAGAAGCATGGTATGACTACAATTAGAAACTTCGATGCTCTTAACGATGTAAATAACCTCATTGATTCAGGTAAAGCAATCCATGATGCAGGTCTTAAGCATGAAGTTACAGTTACAATGATGAGTCTTCCAGATAGCTATCATGCTGCAGCTCATAACCCAGACTTCTATGAGACGATCCTTCGCCAGATCTTAGATGCAGGTATTCCATTTGATTCTCTCTGCTTTAAGGATGCTTCTGGTACCTCAACACCACACAACGTCTACGAGACAATTAAGAGAGCACGTAAGCTTGTTGGACCTAACATGTCCATCGTATTCCACTCTCACGAGACAGCTGGTGTTTCAATTGACCAATATATGTCAGCTCTCGAAGCTGGTGCAACTCAGATCGACCTTTCCATGTCACCATGTTCTGGTGGTACTTGTCAGCCTGATATTCTTACAATGTGGCACGCTCTTCGTGGTACAGAGTATGACCTTGGCATTGATGTTAAGAAGGTACAGGAAGCTGAAAGAGTCTTTGAAGATTGCATGAAGGACTACTTCCTCCCACCAGAAGCAACAAAGGTTAACCCAAATATCCCATTCTTCCCACTTCCAGGTGGTGCTCTTACAGCAAATACTCAGATGCTCAGAGATAATGGCCTTATGGATAAGTATCCTCTTATCGTTGAGGCAATGGGCGATGTTGTTAAGAAGGGTGGTTTTGGTACCTCTGTTACCCCTGTTTCTCAGTTCTACTTCCAGCAGGCTTTCAACAACGTTATGTTTGGACCATGGAAGAAGATCGCTGAAGGTTATGGCAAGATGGTTCTTGGCTACTTTGGTAAGACACCAGTTGCTCCAGACCCAGAAGTTGTAAAGGAAGCAGCAGCTCAACTTAAACTTGAGCCTACAACTGAAAAGGTTGTTGACCTTAATGATAAGAACCCTAATAAGGGTGTTGCAGCAGCTAAGAAGATGCTTGCTGAAGCTAACCTTCCTGAGACTGATGAGAACATCTTTATTGCAGCTAGCTGTAAAGAGAAAGGTATCCTTTATCTCACAGGTAAAGCTAAGGTTAATGGTGTTCGTAAGAATGAGCCAGCTCCTGCAAAGAAGGCTGAAAGCAAGAATACAAGTGGTGAATATACTGTTACTATCAACGGCACAGCTTATGGCGTAAAAATTGCTAATGGTAATGCTGTTGTTAATGGTGTTACTTACCCACTCTCAATTGCTGATGGTATTACAGCTGCTAAGGCTGCTCCAGTAGCACAGACAGTTGTTACAGGTTCACAGGAGGTTAAAGCTCCAATGCCTGGTCTAATCCTCCGCCTCAATGTAAAGGTTGGCGATGCAGTTAAGAAGAATGATGAAATTGCAGTTATGGAAGCTATGAAGATGGAGAACCCAATCTATGCTCCTTGTGATGGTACAGTCTCTTCTATTGCAGTAAGTCAGGGTGACCAGATCAATGCAGATGCTCTAATTCTTACAATTGGTGGCGTTGCTCAGGCAGCTCCTGCTCCTGTTTCTCCAGCCGCTCAAGAAGCCGCACCTGCTCCTCAAGCAGCTCCAGCTAGTGGAAGTGGTACAGCAGTAAAAGCTCCAATGCCTGGTTTAATCCTCCGTCTCAATGTAAAAGTTGGTGATGTAGTTAAGAAGAATGACGAAGTTGTTGTTATGGAAGCTATGAAGATGGAGAACCCAATCTATGCTCCTTGCGATGGCACTGTTACAGAGATTAACGTTAACCAGGGTGACCAGCTACAGGCTGATGATCCGATTCTCGTAATCGCTTAAGGAGAGAATAGAAAATGGGAATAACTTCAGGTCTTTTTGAACTTGCGAAGTCAACCGGTATCTACGGTTTCCTCCAGTCTGGTGGCTGGGGGAATGCTGTAATGATCCTAGTAGGCTTCTTATTACTCTTCCTTGCTATCAAGAAGGGCTTCGAGCCACTTCTCTTAGTACCTATTGCAATGGGATGTATCCTTTCTAACATTCCTTTTGCATATATTGCAGGTGCACCAGACCCAACAAATGGTGCAATTGGATTTATCCAGATCCTCTATAATGCAGGTATTGAATCAGGACTTTTCCCTGTACTCATCTTCATGGGTGTAGGTGCAATGACTGACTTTGGACCACTTATAGCAAACCCAAAGACACTGCTTTTAGGTGCTGCAGCTCAGCTTGGTATCTTTACAGCTCTTATTGGTGCTCTTCTCCTTTCATTTATCCCTTGGATCAACTTCGACTTAAATGTTGCAGCCTCCATTGGTATCATTGGAGGTGCAGATGGACCTACCGCTATCTATGTAACACGTTATCTTGCTCCTGATTACCTTGGCTCTATTGCAGTTGCCGCTTACTCATACATGGCTCTTGTTCCAATCATTCAGCCACCAATAATGAGAGCTCTTACAAGTGAAAAAGAGAGAAAGATTAAGATGCAGCAGCTTCGCCCTGTATCAAAGGTTGAGAAGATTGTCTTCCCAATCTCAGTACTGACAATCTGTGCACTTCTTCTTCCTTCTGCATGTCCTCTTATCGGTGCTCTTATGTTTGGTAACTTAGCTAAAGAGTGTGGCGTTGTTAACAGACTCTCAGACACAATGTCTAATGCACTTATGAACATCGTAACTATCTTCCTTGGACTCTCTGTTGGTTCTAAGATGGCTGCTGATAAGTTCCTTAACTTCGAAACACTTGGTATCCTCCTCCTTGGTATGGTTGCCTTCAGTGTTGGTACAGCAGGTGGTGTTCTCTTAGCAAAGCTTATGAACAAACTCGATCCAAAGCATCCTGTAAACCCACTTATTGGTTCAGCTGGTGTTTCTGCCGTTCCTATGGCAGCCCGTGTATCCTCTAAGGTTGGACAGGAAGCCGATCCTCAGAACTTCCTACTGATGCACGCAATGGGACCAAACGTTTCTGGCGTTATTGGCTCTGCAGTAGCAGCAGGTGTTCTTATGAAGGTTGTTCCTATATTTGTACAGGCATCAGCAATCCTTGCTAAATAATGGATTATATACTTCTAGGGCGACAGATTATTCTGTCGCTCTTTTTTTTGTCCAAAGTTCAGTGTATTTTTATTTATCAACTGTGATATTATCTATACATGAGTGTAGCAGTAATAATAACTATAGTTGTTCTTCTTTTACTTTTCATTTGGTGGAATATGTTCCTTCCCTTTTACAAGGATAGGAATAAAGAGATCCTTGTTAGCGATGAAAGTAAGTGTTTTTCTGATAGATGCAAAAGCATAATATATAAAAAAGAAGGAAATAAGAGAGCTATCCTAATGATACATGGTTTTCCTTCAACTCCGCAGATGTATGAGTATGCTTCTGCTCGCTGCCGTGATGCTTCTTATGATGTATATGTTCCTTTAATTCCAACCTTTGGTTCTGATTGGCATGAATTTGCAAAAACCAACTTTACACAGTGGTTTACCTTCATCTCCTCTTACTATGAGAAGCTTAGAAAGGAGTATGATTTTTTAGCTGTGCTAGGTGTTTCAATGGGTGGTGCTATGACTCTTAAGATCGCAGAGAAGTACTCCTCTACTCCTCTTGCTCCTGATAAGATTGTTGTTATCAGCGCACCTGTTGCTTATAACAATATACGCTATCACATCTTTACCTCTAAAGCCGCTTATTTTGCTCGTACCGTAGGTCTTTTTAAACCCTGTATTAATCCTCACATTATTGCAGGGCGTAAAGACGGAAATGATGGCAATGAAGATTGGACAGGCTATGGGGGAACATATATAAAACAAGGGCTATCATTGTCTCGTGCTTTTGATACCATCCGAAAGGATCTAAAGAAGATTAAGGTACCTATGTTTGTAATGCATGACAGAGGGGATAAGACTGTTCCTTTTAATAATCTTGCAGTAATTGAAAAGTTCTGCCACGATAATATTGTTGTATGTAGAAAGGTTGAGATGAAAGGAAACTTCAACCACAGCCACCACTCGCTTTTGATGTACCACTCAGTTCAAAAGGAGTATATGGACGACATATTAAACTTTCTTGGAGGTAAGAATAATGGGTAAAAGAGAAGACCACATCTCATGGGATGAGTACTTTATGGGAGTTGCAATGCTCTCTGCAATGCGTTCAAAGGATCCTAATACTCAAGTAGGTGCTTGTATTGTAAATAAAGAGAAGAGAATTGTAGGAGTTGGATATAATGGTTTTCCTACAGGGTGCTCTGATGATGATCTTCCTTGGGAGAGAGAGGGTGAATGGGTAAGTACAAAGTACCCATATGTGTGCCATGCAGAACTCAATGCTATTCTTAACTCTATTGGGGGAGATTTAAAAGGTTGTACGCTCTATGTAGCACTCTTCCCTTGTAATGAGTGTGCTAAAGCGATTATTCAAGCTGGGATAAAACATATAGTTTACCTCTCTGACAAGTACAAAGATAGCGACAGTACTAAAGCAAGCAAGAGGATGCTTGACCAGGCAGGCGTTACATATAGTGAATTAAAGAGTGAAAGAGAAGAGATAGTACTAAAGTTTTAGCGCCCTGCTCTCTTCTTTAGAATAAGATAACACTCTTCAAGCGTCATAGTGTCATTTAATAAGGACTCTGTTGCACATTGAATTTTATCAATTAGGTGCTCATAGTGATATGTAGCACCATATTTTTCATATAGCTTTAAAGCCCCTATACTCATTAGATCGGCATTAACACGCCTTATACCTAAACGAAGAGTAAGCGCCGCAGCGGCAAAGCCTGAAACTGTATCGTGAAGTGATAACGCAAAGCGGTCAAAAGAGTTCTGCTCTAAAAACTCCTCTACTTCAAAAAGGGGATGAAGCCAATGGGAGGAGGAGGTAAATATTGGTTCATTACAATTATCTATATAGAGCTCTAGAGAATTTCCACTCTTAAGTTTATCTAAATATGACATTATTCACTCTCTTTATTATGAAGGATAAAAAAGGCTTTTTTCATACTTGCGGTAAGAAAAGAAGCAAAACGAGGAGGAAGGGGTCCTAAGATATCAAAGAGTTCCTCCTCGGTTTTAGGACAAAGTTTACCAGCTTCTGCTATTTTCTTCTTATCTAAAACAAAGTAAGAGGGAACATTAAAGCGTCTTGCCACTACATCACGAGCTAAAAAGTACTCTTTAACTGCACTCTTTTGCTCTTTATCAAGAACCCTCCAATTAACTATCTTTGTCCAAGCTGGCTTGGGTGGTGAGACCTTTTGAGCTCCTTTCATTGCATTTGCACACTGCTTTTCAAGTTTCTTCTTTACAATTAAAGGATAAAGAACATCCTCTACATCAAATAGATACTCAACGTCACTAAGTGCATACTCAACCTGCTTTTCATCAAGAGGACGCTTTAACCAGTTTGCTTGCTGTAGTTTCTTCTTACTCTCATACTCCTCTTTTATACCAAGATACTCTTCAATAAGCGATTTAAGATTACCTTCAAAGCCTAAGGCAAGAGCAAAAACACGTACATCTGTGACATTATTAACAGTGACACCATATAGCTTATAGATAAGACTATTATCACTTTGCATATCAAACCAAACCTTCTTTACAGGAGAGGTAAAGAAGGTGATAAGCGCTTCTTTAGAGAGAGTTTTAGCTAATGGATCTATGATAAAGTACTCTTTTCCATCAAATACTTGGATAAGGCAAAGATGCTCTCCATAGATGTGAAGGTTAAACTCCCCTTCGAAATCGACAGCTATACGTTCTATCTTATTCCATTCTTCTACACTCTTTATAAGGCGTTCATCTGTATCTAAAAGAATATACTCCATAACTGCTTCATAATAGCAAAAGTAATATCTTTTGTCAGAAGAGAGAAATTGCTACTATAGCGATATGAATAAACACTCTTCAACTTACTATATATCATTACTTCTTGGCATATACCTTCTTATCTCCTCCTTCTTAGATCTTCTGTTCTTTAAAGAGTACCAGAATGGAGTATATGCACTTATTGCTTTTGTTTTAGTTATCGTAATTCCTTTACTTCTTAAGTGGTTAAAGATTAATCTATCCCCCCTTTCAATAAACCCACTCCTTGTTTTTATTACAATTGCAACCTATACAGGAAACCGCTTTAATGCATACCATCGCTTCTTCTGGTATGACATCCTATTACACTTTACTTCTGGTATTTTGATAGCACTTTGTGCAGTTGATCTTTTCTTTCCTGAGGGCAAAAAAAGTGGAGAAAAGCTTTCATTTATCCTCTTCTTTTCCTTTATTGTTGCCCTTGCTTCCGCCGCCGCTTGGGAGATAGTAGAGTTCTTCTTTGATATCCTTACCGGAAATGATGTACAAAGAAACTTAATAGTTGAACGTGAGATCTTTGGTGCAGAATGGCAAAATAGTGGTATAAAAGACACGATGAATGACATTATAAATGGAACAGTTGGGGGAGCTATTGGAACTCTACTTATCTACATAAAAAGGAGGAAAAAGTGATAAGCGATACTGGATATATTCCTTTTTATGATAAGTTAACTGAAGCTGAAAAGAGCTTAGTTAAAGAGCAGTGTTATACATTAAGTGCAAAGAAAGGTTCTCTTATACACCACTCTGGAGATGAATGCATTGGAATTATCATTGTTAAAAGTGGATCTGTTAGAGCTTTTACAACTCCAGAAAAGGGAAAGGAAATAACTCTTTATCGTCTTTTTCCATATGATATTTGTATCTTCTCAGCCTCCTGTATGTTCGATTCCTCCCTTGTACCGATCTCCTTAGAAGCGGAAGAAGATTGTGTCTACATCGTACTTCCTACACAGCTATATCGTAACCTTGAAAGTACCTCATTAGCCGCCGCTCAATACATCAATGCCATTATGAAAGAGCGCTTTGCTGATATCATGTGGCTCCTTGACCAGATCTTAAACAAGAGGATGAATGTACGCTTAGCCGCTTTAATAGTAGAAGAAGATAATTCAGGTGAAGTTGTAATGACACAGGAGAAGATGGCAAGTCACTTAGGAACTGCTAGAGAGGTTATTACACGTACACTAAAGTATCTTCAAGATGATGGCTTAATTAAAATTGGCAGAGGTTCTATAACTATTTTAGACCTTCCACGTCTTACAGCCCTTGCAAGTGAAAGTATAAAATAGCTTTCTCGCTACACATAAACTCCTTAATAAATAGTTATACAAATGACCAAGTAGTTATTATATTTAAATGGAGGAGTTTTTATGACTAAAAAGAAAATATTAACTATTTTACTTTGCTTACTTACAATTATTATTCTTGCCTCTTGCCAGAGTATAGCTTCAAATGAAAGTCCTAAGACTGTCACCGTATCTGGAAATGGAGAGGTTGCCCTCGCTCCTGACATGGCCTCTTTCTCTGTCTCATTTAGCCATGTAGCTTCTACCTCTAGTGAAGCACAAAGCTTTGTTAATAATGCAATGAACCAAGTTTATGATATCTTACTTAATGAATATAAAGTTAATAAGGAAGATATCAGAACCACATCAATGACGCTTTCTCCTAAGTACTCTTGGAAAGATGGTGTACAGACAAAACTTGGAGAAGAAGCAAGTCAAAGTATTAGTGTAAAGGTATATGATATTTCAGCTATCGGTTCTATCGTAGACTCATTATCTAAGATATCTGGAGTATCAGTTTCATCTGTTCAGCTTGGTTTAAAAGATGAAAGTGAAGCGGCAATGCATGCTAGAGTTAAAGCAATGGAAGATGCACTTGCAAAAGCAAATGATTATGCAAATGCAGCAGGTATGAGTGTGGGCTCTGCATTAACCATCTCAGATAACTCACCTTCCTCATTTGTATATGCAAACTACTCACTTGCTAGAGCTACTGCAGCTTCAGCTGTAGAGTCATCAGCTACATATTATGAATCGGATGTTAAAGTATCTGCATCAGTTGCAGTAACATTCGAAATTCATTAGTTCTTTTAGGGAGAGGTAACACTCTCCCTTCTTTATGAATACTTCTTCTTAGTTTTTTTAAGAGTATGAGCATATATACCTAGCGAGATTGGTAACATCAAAAGTTCAACAATAAGCTGTACCCATATCATCCCATAGAGACCAAATAGATAGTTAATTAGGATAAGCAGAGGAATAGTAAAAATACCTTGCCTTGAAATTGTGATCACTGCTGATCCTATCCCCTTACCCATAGCTTGTAGTGTGTAGCTTACAAGGAAGTTTATTGCAGTAAAGGGCAACGCTAATGATGCTATACGTAAAAAAGTAGCACCTAAGGAAGCTGTTTCGGCTTCTTTAATAAAGATATGCAAAACGCCATTTGCAAATACAATATATGCCAATGCAAAAAGCGCTGAGAGTATAAAGGCACTCATCCAAGAAAAGAGAGAGACCTTATGCATCCTCTTAATATTTCCTGCAGCATAGTTATAGCCAACTAAAGGCATAAAACCTTGACAGAGCCCCATACAGATATTGGTAGGTAGCATATCAACCTTCTTAACGATACCATAAGCAGCTACAGGGATATCACCATATAAGGAAGCTAACTTTACTATCGCCATATTGGAAAGATTAGAGAGTGTTGTAGCTAAAAAAGAAGCGATACCAACTGAAAAGATATCTTTGGTATAGCTAAAGGTAAAATCTAAAGGAGAGATGTGTACACATGTACTCCTTCTAAGAGAGTAAAGGACAAATAAGAAATAAAAGAGGGAAAAGATATTAGAAAGAAGTGTTGCAAGTGCAGCACCCTTAACACCCATTCCAAAGATGAAGATAAAAATAGGATCTAATGCAATATTTAAAAGACCACCAAGCATCATTCCAATGCCAGCTTCTTTACTTCTTCCCTCCCCTCTAAGTAGATGAGAGAGTGTCATTGCACTCATCGTAGGAATACCGCCAATGACTACAGTATAAAATAGATAGCTTTTTGCATATGAAAGAGAGGAAGAACTTGCACCAAGCAATAATAATACCTTATCAGAGAGGAGGTAACTAAAGAGGGAGAAAAGAAGAGTAAAAATGATACCAGCCCAGAAGGAAAAAGAAGCAACTCTCTTTATCTCATCCCTTCGCCCTGAACCTAGGAATCTAGAAACTAGGCTACTTCCTCCTATCCCAAAAAGATTTCCAATTGCAGTTAACAGATTGAAGTAAGGGTAAACGATCGAAACAGAAGCAACCATTGCAGGTGAACCTAACTGACCTATAAAGAAGGTATCAGCTAAGTTGTATATCATGGTAACTAGCTGACTTAAAATAGTAGGTAGAGCCAAGGTAAACACAGCCCTTGGTACGCTCATCTTTTCAAATAGATATCTATCTGCACCACTACTTTTCATAAAAGTTCTCTTCTCTTTCTACTTCATTGTTTAAAATAAATGCAAGGGTAACATTATCACTGACGATTTTAAGTTTTATTTGTATATTTGATCTATCAGATAGGAGATGATAAAAATGGCTATTAATCATATTAATGAAGATGCTTTTAAAGATGAGGTCCTTTTAGCTAAAGAGCCTGTCTTAGTCGATTTCTTTGCAACTTGGTGTGGTCCTTGTAAGATGCTTACTCCTGTACTTGAGAAGTTTGCCTCTAAGCACCCTGAAGTCAAAGTTCTAAAGGTCGATGTCGATGAAAACAACGACCTCGCTGCTAACTATGGAGTTCAAGGAGTACCTACACTACTTCTTTTTAAAGATGGGCAGGTTGTGAACCAAGCTGTTGGCTTTAGAAATGAAGCAGCTCTAGAAGAGCTTATTTAACTAAGAAGGGAGACAAATTGCCTCCCTTTTTTATTTACTTCTTCTTTACTGGAATTATAAGGTTAAGAACAATACCTGTAAGTGTTGCTAAGGCAACAGAACCAAGTGAGAACTCCAGATTAGAACCCACAGAGAACTTTAAGAGTCCTCCTCCGATACCAATTACAAGAATAATTGAAGATATAGTTAAGTTCCTCTTATCTTGGTAATCAACACCAGATTCTACAAGAGTTCTAAGACCTGAGGAAGCAATGACACCAAATAGTAACATTGAGATACCGCCAAGTACTGGATTAGGTATTGTTTGTATCATAGCTCCAAACTTAGGAAAGAGTGATAAGATAACTGCAATTACAGCAGCTCCACCTGTTACCCAAACACTATAAACTCCTGTGATAGCAAGAACGCCAACATTTTCACCATAAGTTGTATTTGGAGGACCTCCCCATAATGATGCCCAAGTGGTTGCCATACCATCCCCAAGTAGTGTTCTCTTTAGCCCTGGGTCCTCATAGAAGTTCTTTCCTACAACTCTTGAGATAACAAGAGTATCTCCTAAATGCTCACAGATAGTAGCAAAAGAGACTATTACAAAGGTAAGAATTGGAACTAGTGCAAACTTGGGAATTGCAAAGGTAGGAAAGCCAAACCAAGCGGCATCACGAACAACCTGGAAATCGATAATATCATAAGAAGGAATAAAGAATCCCATTATTAAAGTAAAGAGATAACCAGCAAATAGGCCAAAGAGTATTGGTATAACACTAAAGAACCCTTTAAAAAATACATTTGCAATTACAGTTACAGCTAATGTGACTACTGCAATTGAAAGGTATATTAAAGAGTAAGTTGATGCGTCATTAGTATCTGTCAACATAGCCATATTCATTGCGGTTGGTGCCAAATTTAAGCCAATAACTATAATTACAGAACCTATCACTACAGGAGGAAGCGCTCTATGTATCCATCCTGATCCTGTTCTAGAGATTATAAAAGCAACAAGAGCATACATAATACCTGAACAGAAGGCCCCTCCCATAGCATATGGCCAACCATAAGAGGCGGATATGGTTATTAGAGGTGAAATAAAAGCAAAGGAAGAACCGATAAAAGCGGGAACCTTTGCCTTTGTAAGAAAAATATAGATAAGAGTGCCTGTACCAGCTGTAAAGAGTGCAACTGAAGGGCTCAAACCTACTAGGATAGGTACAAGAATAGTTGCACCAAACATAGCAAAGACATGCTGTATTGAAAGTGGAATCCAACGTGAAAGCGGTGGGCGATCACTTGGGCCATATTTAACAGTACTATCTGACATGGAAAACTCCTTTTAGATGCCATAGTACCAAACAGCACCTCTTTGTTAAACTAAGAAAACGAAATATTAAAGATAAAATCCTATCATAAGTGCAATATATACAAGCCCAGTTGTTATAAAGGTAGAGATAATAAGATTCATAACATTTTCTCTTCTCTCCTCTTCACGTGCACACTTAATATCCTCTTCTGTAAAGATCATCTGATTATTCTCATTCATAGTGTTGCCTCCTTAGCAAGCTTTTCCATTTCAGAAAGCGTAAAACAGTCAATAATTTCAATTTCAACATTGATCTTCTTCATCTTTTTCTCCTCTGCATGTAAGAAGAATAGAACATTTACAATGACACAGAATGTCGTAGTAAGTAAAAAACAAAACAGATTTTCAACTTTCTGTATATATAGGGTATGAAGTATTTCATATCTTATGATTCTGATTTTCCTGACTT
>X235_Pygmy_Slow_Loris__coassemble_5_pt1 | contig 69921 bp, 68 predicted proteins | sample X235_Pygmy_Slow_Loris__metabat2_low_PE_001 | metagenome-assembled genome bin X235_Pygmy_Slow_Loris
CCTTTAAACCAATCATTATTGGTGCCATCACCTGTAAAAGCCGCAATACCTGCCTTTTTACAAGCTGGAACTAAGATACGAGCATACTCAAGGTCATCATACTTATTTCCATAGTGAAGCTTTAAGCCTCCTACAGGAGCTGCCATAAGGGGAAGATCTAACTTATGCCCATAGAAGTTATAGGAGGTATCTACTCCACTATTAGCTGTTAAGGTATCCATCACAAGTGAGATACTTTGCCAAGCATTGTAGTTCTTAATAAAAACAGTACCAGAACCTTTAGCCCCAGGACCTGGAATAGTATTTTTACACCCATTACCATTACAAATAGGACAACTCTTACAATATGGCCCCATCTCACCGCGTGAGGCATTCAGTGCTTCTAAATATGTCATTTTGTGTGTTTCTCCTCACTCGATGATAGCTATTAATGCACTATTATCCAAGGTATAGATTGTCAAGAAAAATGATGTAGTTTATAAAGACTATATGATTAATTTTGACCACAATACCTTTATCTCCCCGTTTACTTGGCGCTATGGCTCATCTGAAATGAGACATATCTTTAGTGAAGTACATAAAAGAAGATTACTTCGTCGTGTTTGGATAGCTTTAGCAAGAGCAGAAGCTAAAGCTGGAATAGTCACAGAAGAACAAGTCAAAGAACTTGAAGAGCATAAAGATGATGTAGATATAGAAAGATCTACAGAGATCGAAAATGAGATCCATCATGATCTTATGGCCGAGATCAGGACATATGCAGAGCAGTGTCCTAATGCGGGTGCCATTATCCATCTAGGAGCTACTAGCATGGATATTCTAGATAATATGGATGCTGTTCGTTTAAAGGAAGCTCTTGCAATTATCCAAGAACGTACTGTTAAACTTCTTTCCCTTTTTGAAAAGAAGGCAGAAGAGTATAAGGGCTTAGCTTGTATGGCCTTTACTCATCTACAACCTGCTGAGATCACTACAGTTGGCTATAGAATTAGTCAAAGCGCTCAAGATCTTCTAGATGACTTAGATGAACTTAGAGCAGTTAGTGTTCATATTCGGGGTAAGGGGATGAAGGGTGCTGTTGGTACAGCTGCTAGTTATGCCGAACTTCTTAAAGGAAGTGGTATGAGTGCTATGCAACTTGAAAAAGAGGTCATGGATGAACTTGGCCTCCAACCTTATGATGCCGCAACTCAAATATACACTCGTAAACAAGATTTAAGAGTTATCCAAGTACTTTCTACTATTTGCTGTACTCTTTATAAGTTCTCTGCAGATTTCCGTATTTTACAATCTCCACCAATTGGAGAGTGGTCAGAGCCTTTCGGTAAAAAACAGGTAGGTTCATCAGCAATGCCATTTAAACGAAATCCTATAAACTGTGAAAAGGCAGACTCCTTAGCTCGCTATGTTTCATCCCTTTATCAGAGTGCTTGGCAAAATGGAGCCACAACCTTTCTAGAGCGCACTCTTGATGACAGTGCAAATAGACGTATTATGCTCCCTGAAGCCTTCTTAGCTACAGAAGAGGTTCTATTAACAGTAACTAAAGTAGTAGAAGGGATGAATATCCATGAAGGTGCTGTAAAACGTCTTATGGACTCATATGGCTTATTTAGTGCAACAGAACGTCTTCTTATGGAACTTGGAAAGCGGGGTGCCGATCGCCAAGAGATGCATGAGGTAATTAGAGAAGCCTCCCTCGCCTCTTGGGCTGAGGTACAAAATGGAAGAGCTAATCCATTAAAGCAGAAGCTTGAAGAGGATGATAGAATCCTTGCTTATCTAAATAAAGATGAGATCAACTTGCTACTTGATGCCTCTGCCTATACAGGAGATGCAGAAAAGAGGTGTGAAATGGTCTGTGAAAGGATTAGAAAGAGTCTTTAAGCAAAGACTAACCCTGCTCTAAATAAATAGAAGTAGATAGCCATCCTAATTATGCGAAAGAAGCATGCAGGGATGGCTTTTTTTGAAGAAAGCTTCGCAACTCCTGCAGCTACACAGATAGTTGAAAAAGGTACAGGGGTTAAGGCGGCAACTATAATAAATAAAATTCCATACTTATTAATATAAGCGCCCCACTTCTCTTTAGCCCTGTGTGCAAAGCGTTCAATTATTGGAACATGACAAAGCAAACGTCCAGTTGCATAGCCAGCGACACCACCTAAAGAGGAAGCAACTCCCACAATTGGAATTATCTCATATGCAGGCATGGCTACAACTAGAGGGAAAACAAAATCAGGGGAGAGCGGTAGAATTAAAAAGTCTACTAAGAAGACATATAAAAAGATACCAGGAAGACCAAAGTGCTCATCTACATAATCTACGATAAACATGTAGTTCTCCATCCCTATCTTCTTTAAAAAGAAGAAGAAAAATAAGAATATAATTGCAATTGGGATAAGCCCTATAATTAAGATCTTCACCCAATTAAGATGAACATCTTCCTCTTTCTTTTTCTCCTCTTCACTCATTTATAATATCCTCTACTATTTTAAGTATCTCATTATATTTATCTTCAAGCATAGAACCTTTAAAGAGATGACCTCTACCACCACCTTTAATTGAAAGCTCTTTAAAGTATGATTTAAAAGAGGCAAAAGTCTCTTCATCTGCATATAAAAGCCACTCAAGATGACCACTTGCTTTGCTTGTTATAAAGAAACGATCAGACTCTTCAAAGAGCTCTTGGAAAGCGGAAAGAGGAAGGTTAGAAGTTAAAATATGAACTCCTTCTACCTTTGCATTTTTTAAGATATATGAAGCATTTTCTCTCTCGCACTCTCTAAGTTTATAAGCTAAATTCTTATTCTCTTCTATAAGAGCGGCTGCTTTAGCTTTAAGAGTAGTGACATTTGCAGAGAGCACTGCACCTGTCTCTTTTACCGCTCTCTCACACTCTCTTCTTGCTCTAGTAGCTCTGCTTGCACACCTCCAAAGAGTTCGTACATGCCCTCTTATAGATTCAGAGGAGACATAATTTATCAAGCCAACCTCTCCAGTATGTGAAACATGAACACCGCCACAAGCGATGATATCAACACCTTCAATCTTAACAAGGCGTACATCACCTGAAACTTTAATAGTTCGTCTAAGGTTCATCTTCTCAGCTTCTTGATGAGAAACTAATAAGTATGAAACTTCATGGTTTTCATTAATAGCTCTATTAGCACTATCTTCAATAAAGAGAAGAGTATCTTCATCTATATAGGAACGATCTGTCTCGATCGTAAGTATATCTTCACCTTGATGCACTGAAAGAGTACCAATGCCCTCTAAAGTGTACATTAAACCAGAGAGCATATGCTGTGCAGTATGCTGTTGCATGTATGCATATCTATGAGTCCAATCTAATGTAAGATGGACCTTATCACCAACAGAGAAGAGAGATGGATCTGTTATATGAACTATCTCATCACATTCTTTGATAGTATCACTAAAAGGAATTTCATTAAGCAAGCCTCTATCACCACTTTGCCCTCCACCTTCAGGGTAAGCAATAGTCTTATCTAAAATAACTCCCTTTTTTGAAAGTGCAATTACTGTAGCATCAACATCCTTTTTATAACTATCGATATAATAGAGCTGCTCTGTTTTCATAATCTTTAAAATACCTATTTACCTAAGCTCTGGCAACTTAGTTTTTACTCCTCTTCTCTTCACCTGCCATTCGGGCAACTGGAAGTTTAAAGCCATACTGAATTGCCAGAATGCGTAAAACTATTGTAAGAGAAGCGGAGAGGACAAAGCGAGTACCATAAGAAAGCGGAGTAAAAGATTCAAGTGCTACAAAAAGGACTGCCCCTAAAATTGAAGCTGTAGCATAAAAGTCAGAGACAAGTACTGAGGGAATTTCACGAGAGAAGACATCTCTTAATACTCCGCCTCCAACTGCACCAATAACGCCTGCTAAGATTTGTCCTACCGGCCCGATACCAAGCATCATTGCCTTAGCCGCTCCAATAGCAGTAAAAACACCAAGCCCTATAGCATCACAAAAGAGGATGATACGCCACCTACCAACAACCTTGGGAGCGATAAAGAAAACAATAACTCCAGTAATAATACAGACGATAAGGTAGTTTCCATCAGAAAAGCTACTAACAGGAGTTGAACCTATTAAGCAATCTCTGATCATACCACCCGCACATCCTACTGTGATCGCATAGACGATAACGCCTAAGAAATCTAAACGCTGGCGAACCCCTTTTACTGCTCCTGTGATAGCAAAAATGCAGGTTCCAAATAGGTCAAATATGTAGATCAAACTATCTTGCATAATATTAATTCTTAAAACTATGTACAGGTGCAGGTATTCTGCCACCCCTAGAGATAAACTCCTCGCAGGAGAAGTTATTAACTTTCATAATTGGAGCATAACCTAAAAGGCCACCAAAGGAGGCTTCATCACCTACCTCTTTACCAATTACAGGTATAATTCTTACTGCAGTTGTCTTTTGATTTATCATCCCAATTGCCATCTCATCAGCAATAATACCTGAAATAGTCGTATCATTTGTTGACCCCGGGATCGCTATCATATCAAGCCCTACTGAACAGACACAGGTCATAGCTTCTAGTTTTTCTAGTGATAATGACCCCACCTTAACTGCATCTATCATCCCATGGTCTTCAGAGACAGGGATAAAAGCACCAGATAAACCACCTACATAACTTGAAGCCATTATACCACCCTTCTTAACTTGGTCATTAAGAAGTGCTAAGGCGGCAGTTGTTCCAGGCGCACCTACCTTTTCAAGCCCCATAGTCTCTAAGATCTCTGCAATAGAGTCTCCTACAGCAGGAGTTGGAGCAAGTGAAAGATCAACAATGCCATAAGGAATGCCAAGACGGGAGGAGGCTTCAAGAGCAACAAGCTGACCTAAACGAGTGACTTTAAATGCTGTCTTTTTAATTGTATCTGAGAGAATGCCAAAATCCTTCCCTCTTACACTTTCAAGTGCATGTTTAATAACACCAGGACCAGAAACACCTACATTGATAACTGCATCCGCTTCAGTAACACCATGAAAAGCCCCAGCCATAAATGGGTTATCATCGGGAGCATTACAAAAGACAACAAGTTTAGCGCAAGCAATAGAGTCCTCATCCTTTGTTGCCTCTGCACACTCTTTGATAATTCGTCCCATTAGAGCAACCGCATCCATATTAATACCAGTTTTAGTAGATGCCAGATTTACAGAGGCACAAACACGCTCTGTTGAAGAGAGTACAAGAGGTAGTGATCTAATTAAAAGCTCTTCAGAGGCTGTCATACCCTTGGCAGGGAGCGCAGAAAAGCCCCCAATAAAGTTAACACCTGTATCCTTTGCCGCTCTATCAAGAGCAGAAGCAAGAGTTACATAGTCCTCAATACTCTTACAAGCAGAGGAACCAACAATTGAAATTGGAGTAACTGATATACGCTTATTTACAATAGGAATTGCAAACTCCCTCTCTATTTCAGAGCCCACCTTTAATAGATCTTTAGCAACAGTTGTAATCTTCTTATAGACCTTTTCTGAAAGAGCTAAGATATCATCACAGATACAATCTAGAAGGGAGATTCCTAATGTGATGGTACGTACATCAAGATTCTCCTTCTCGATCATTTTATTGGTTTCAATTACTTCATTAATATTAATCATATCTAAATTCTCTGCATTAAGGAGAAGATCTCTTCCTTCTGTAGTTTAATAACAACCCCTATCTTCTTTCCAAGTTCCTCTATCTCTTTTGAAAGTTGTAAAAAGTCAACTTTAGCGCCACTTACATCTACGATCATCATCATATTGAAAAATCCATCTACGATCGTTTGGGAAATATCAAGGATATTTACATTGTTATCAGAGAGAAAAGTACAGACCTTTGCAATAATACCTACTTGGTCCTTACCTACTACTGTAATTACAGATTTAGATACGCTCATTTGCCACCTCACTTTTCATTATATGGAGTATGGATATCAAGGAAAAGTACTATTGGCTATTTCTCCTTTTCACATTATCTTTCTTTTCTAGAGGTTAAATATGTCAAAGATAAAATCTGCTTGGGAAATAGCATTAGAAAAGACTGAAGATATAAAGATAGATGAAAAAAAACTAGCTTATGATGAAGCTGTTAAGAAAGCGCGTACAATTGCAGGTAAGTATGTAAACAATGATGAAGATGCCGGGGAAGATGTCCAAAAAGAGCTAAGTAGTATTAGCGATAAAGTGGCTATGAAAGAGGGAGTTAGGATGACTATCGTCCAAAATCTTAACCTTCCTAGTGAAGAGGTGCTTACAGATCGTTTTGAGCGATTAGAAAAGCTTGCTTCAATAATTACCAATAACAATGAAGAAGTTAGTGCTTTGCTTTCACAAATTACTACCTTCTTAAAGCAATACCCACTTCATAAGAAACAGCTTATCGACCAGCTTAAAGAGCAGTATGCGCCAGCTCTCGAACAAAAAGCGGCCCAACTAAGAGAAAAGTATGGCCAGAGCGTAACACTCAGTGCTGAAAATGATCCTGAGTTCTTAAAGATAGCAGATAGTCAACTTGAACGCCTTTCAAAGCAATATACTGAATCTTTAGATGAAGCTAAAACTCAACTAAATGAGCTACTAAAATAACTATTACAGAAGTTGATAAGTGAAAGACAAAGCGCGATAAAAGAGATATTCGGAGTATCTGTGCCTAATACAGCTTTATCTCTGATAATGTAAAGAATATGTTGGTAAGAGTTTTCTTGCCAACAACAATAATGTTACCATCTTTGATATCGCTCCAGTTCATATTGGTAACTATGTGAGGATAGGACCAAATACACTTATCACAACTGTTAACCATCCACTCTCATCTAAAGAAAACATCTAGGTGTTGCAAAAGAAATAGAAAACAACGTAGAAGTACAATAACAGCTATTATAACAAAACACCAACTTTGTTATATTATCCTCCTAGATCAAGATACTTTTTTATTGATAGCACTTCAATTCGGGAGAATAATAAAAACGAACGATTATGGAAAAGAAATACAAGGTTATTAGCGTTAAACAGAGTGTATTTGCTCTTAATGGAGAGAAGGCAGATAACACAAGAAGATATCTAAAAGAGAAGAAGGTATTTCTTCTTAATCTTATGGCATCTCCTGGTGCTGGTAAAACTACACTCTTAAAGAAGACTATCAATGCGCTAAAAGATGAGATGAAGATTGGCATCATCGAAGCTGATATCGAGGGAACATGTGACGCTGATACTATTGCTGAAAGTGGTGTAAAGACAATTCAGTTACACACCAATGGTCTTTGTCATCTAGATGCCGATATGACACGAGTTGGAGTAGATGAACTTGGTATTGATGGCTTAGATTTAGTTGTTCTTGAAAATATTGGTAACCTTGTATGCCCTGCTGAATTTGATACAGGAGCAGTTAAGAATGCAATGCTTTTATCAGTTCCAGAAGGTGAAGATAAACCTCTAAAATATCCACTGATGTTTGCAGTCTCTTCCTTAATACTTATTAGTAAGATGGACACTGCACCTTTCTTTGGTTTTGATCTAGAAAAGTGCGAAGAGAATATTAGATTAAGAAATGATAGTGCTGAGATAATACCATTCTCAGCTAAAACTGGAGAGGGATTTGACCTATTTCTTACTTGGCTGAGAAAAGAGGTTAAAGATTGGAAAAATAGTTAAATCTTATTTTTCTCGGGAGGGAAAAAGATGCTCTTTAATATTTATTCTCAGAATGCAGGATACCAACTAATAGGTTGGCTACTTGCTTTTGTAGGACTTGTGGTCCTAAATGAGGTCGGAAGGAGAACTAAGAAAGGCGGTATAGCTATCTTCTTTGTTATCCCTGTTATTTTAACCATTTACTTTGTAGCTATTTACATTGGTGCAGCACTAGGAGCAACTTGGGCACTTGAGAACCAGACATACCTATATATGAACTCATGGTTTCACTATGCAAAGTTATATGCAGCAACAATTGGTTGTATTGGCTTTATTATGCTTAAGTATAAGTGGTCAATTGGAAAAACAGAGTGGTTTAAAGTATTTCCATTTGCAATTGTTGCGATCAACATTTTGATAGCTGTTGTCTCTGACTTTGAGTCTGCAGTTCGTGGCGGTCTCACAGGTGGATGGTGGCTCTCTAGTGAAGGTGTCTACCTCTATGGTGGTTGGTGGAATGTTCTTAATGGACTTGCAGGTCTTGTAAATATCTTCTGTATGACCTGTTGGTGGGGCATCTACTCATCTAAAAAGAAAGATGACATGCTTTGGCCAGATATGACTTGGTGTTATATTCTTGCTTATGATATTTGGAACTTCCAGTACACATACTTAAATTTACCAAACCACGCTTGGTATTGTGGTCTTGCCCTACTCTTAGCCCCAACCTTTGCAGCTCTAATTTGGAATAAGGGTGGCTGGATACAAAATAGAGCATTTACACTTTCAATTTGGTGTATGTTTGCTCAGCTCTTCCCGAACTTCCTAGACCGTTCTTCATTTACCACAGCCTCTGTAATCTATAAAGATAGCGCAATGGCATACGCATCCAATGGAATTGCTCCAGTTGTGGGTAATGTAGTACCACAAGGTGTTATCTCAATCATTTCACTTGCTGTGAATGTCTTCCTTCTTGCCTTTATCATCCACAAGAGTATTGTTAGTGGTAAAAACCCATATACTAACCCAGTATTTGCTCATCAGAAGGATTATCAAGAAGCTATAGCTAGAGCAGAATAAGAACTAACCTATTATCTCTCCTAGTGCATCAACTAGGAGAGGATAATCTCCATCAATCGCAGCTATAGAAGCAGAAATTAAGCGATCAACATCACAGCTATTCCAACTCGCTTCATATCCAGCATCTTTAATTATTCGCTTTACAAACAACATAATAACTCGCATATTACCATCTCTAAAAGGGTGCAATACCTCTAGTTCCCCCATGTAATACGCAACTTCTTCTAAAAACTTATCCCTATCATTTATATCTTTTAAATAGTTATCATTTGCAAGTTTCTCAAAAAGAAGATTAGCATTTTCTTCTATATATTCAGGACGACAAAAGGCAGTATTTTTAGAGGAGGCAGAGATAGTTCTTATCATACCAGCAGATGGGTAAAGATCTGAAAAGAGGTTCTCATGCAAAGCTTCAAGATAAGTAAAAGAAGGACGCATCATCAAAGGAAAGGCAAAAAGATAAGCACTGCGAACATTAACAAAGAAGTTCTCTACACTCTTTAGTTTACCTCTGTCTTTAATATTAAAGTAATTAACAAGAGAGGTTGTTTCAGGATAGTAGGCAAGTTCATCCTCTACCGGAGTATAGATAGTTTCTAACTTATTAGAAAAAATATATTCAGATATTACCTCTGAGATATCAACTTCCTTTAAAATAATACCTCTTAGAAGCTCTTCATCCTCATCTGATAAAGAAGCTCCAACAAGAGAGGAGGAAAGGCGCAAATACTCAATATCGTTTTCTACTTTAATTTTACTCACACGATTACTATAAAAAAAATCCGGAGAGGTAACAACACCCCGCCGGAATAATAAATGAAAACCTACACCTAGAATGTCAAAGCTATCAAAGCTCTAGTGTCTAGCATGTGTCTATTTAAGCTATCAAAGAGATATGTATAACTTGCTTCAACGCCAACACCAAATAGCTTAGAAAGATTATATCTTACGCCAAGGTCCGCAGTAACACCCCATTTAAGAGCTAATTTTTCATTAGGAGTTGCAAAGGCACCAACTGTATCATACCCAAAGAGGTTCATAACAAGGCGTGCACCACCATCTACATAGAACATAAACTTACCTGCAGTAGCATTAAGTCCAAGCTGGAAGTCTGTTGTAACAGCCCAATTGTAGCTACCAGCTTTTAAAATTGTTGAAGGGTTAGTAAGATAGTTCTTGAGAGGATTTTTATTAGAAAGAGCAAGACCAATGTCACTTCTAATATCAAAACCAATTGCACCAGCCTTTACGATGTTCTCTGCATCAAGACCAAGATTAAAGTTAATTGACTTCTTTACATCACTCTTAATGCCATATCCTAAACCACCAGAAAGTTCAGTGGTAAACTGGAAGGTTGATGGCTTTTTAACAGGAGCTACTACTTCAATAACAGGTTCTACTGTAGCCTCTTCAGCTGGTTCTGCAACAGCTTCAACTGTGGCCTCTTCAGCTGGTTGTTCAATAACTGGTTCAGCTACAGGAGCTACTGCTTCTGGTTGCTCTTCAATAACTTCGGCATCAACAAATTCACTCTTTCCAGGAACAAGAGGCTGACTAGCTGCAGTAGCAGAAGTAGACCAATACTCCCCATCATATGACTGCTGAAGGTAAAGTGTATAAACTTTAGTGCCTTCAAGGGAATCAACTGTATATGAGTTAACATCAGCTTTAACAACTGTCCAACCTTCTGGTTTTTCACCATCTAGTTGATATCTAAAGTAATTAACAGCTGGATCATTCTTTTCCCACTGCCAAGTTACAGAAACCTCAGCTGCAAATAGGCAAGCAGCAGAAAGAAGAACAACAAGTATTAAAGCTATCTTTCTTTTATTCATAAAATCCTCCACACATACATCTTTAGGTTTAGATTATAAGATTAGAGAGAATAACAGGCAAGAGTAAGTGTTCTAAAAATGGATAACTTCTGCTTTAATAGAAGTATGGAAAAAATTAAAAATGTTGCAGTATTTTGTGGCTCCTCAGCTGGTTCTTCCCCCATCTATACAAGAGAAGCGATAAAGTTAGGAAAGTGCCTAAAAGAGGAGAACTATTCACTTGTTTATGGTGGTGGTTCTAGAGGGCTTATGGGGGCAATAGCAGAGAGCACCTTTAACGAAGGCGGAGAGGTTATCGGAGTACTTCCTGAGATCTTTAATATCCCGCAAGTAGTAAGAAAAGATATCTATACAAAACTCTATGTAAAAAAAGACATGCATGAGAGAAAAGCACTTATGTATGAGCTTGCCGATGCTTTTATTATTATGCCTGGAGGAATTGGAACACTTGATGAGTTCTTTGAGATCTTCACTTGGAAGCAGATAGGAAAGCATAAGAAGAACATTGCAATTTTTAATATTGAAGGCTTTTACAATGAACTTCTCTCCTTTTTAAAGAGCGTTAAAGAGAAAGGATTTGTCTCTGAAGAGGTTCTTTCATCTCTTATCGTTTCAGATGATGCAAACGAGATAGTTTCTTCACTCTTTTCAAAAGAGGACGAACTTCCACTCAAAATTGACTGAAGGTTACTCTTTTTTGTAGAGTATGTTATATGGATAACAAAAAACTGAAGCGTATAATAATCGATTACTTTTACATTCTACTAGGTTCTGCAATAACAGCACTAAGTATTGTACTCTTTACAAACCCTGCTAAAATTGCCCCTGGTGGAGTTTCCGGTATTGGAACTATCCTCTACCACACATTAGGCATTGATGTAGGTCTATCAATCTTTGTACTTTCAGTTCCTCTCTTCTTAATTGGCATTAAACTATTTGGAAAGACATATGGCTTAAAGTCTTTAGTTGGTACAGTTGCGCTATCTCTCTTTACTACCCTCTTTGGTTATATATTTGGCTATGATGGGATCTTAGACTACTCACGTGACATCTCTGTTTGGTTAAGCTGTCTCTTTGGAGGAGTCTTAATGGGCGCTGGTATTGGAATTGTAATGAAATCAGGATCTAATACCGGAGGAACCGATATCGTTGCCCTTATCATGGCGCGTTATCTACACATATCTGTTGGCAACAGTCTTTTCATTGTTGATGCTGTTATCATCTTAGCCTCTGCTTTTATCTTTGGCATTGAAAGTGCTCTATATGCAATTGTAGTTGTCTATATAGTCTCCGTTGTAATTAATAAGATCGTACTCTCTATGGGAACCGGATATGCAAAGACTGTATTTATAATTTCAGATAAGCTTGATGAGATCGGAGCATATATTACAGAGACGATGGATAGAAGTGGAACTATCATCTCTGCCAAAGGGTTATATACAAAACAAGATAAGCCAATGCTTATGACTGTTATCCCTAACCAGCACATCTCAAGATTAACTAGAGAGGTGCATGAGAAGGATAAAGCAGCTTTCCTAATCATTCTCGACACTCATCAAGTTCTAGGTGAAGGTTTCACTCCTATCGATAAAGTTGTTGCGACTCAAGGCAACGATGTAACACAACTATAATATTATCTATATACATTCTAACTAGTTGATGAAAAAGAATGTTGCTTTTTTTTCAATTTTTTGCACACTCCATTTGTCTGAATTTTACAAACACTAATCCGAAAAATACAAAAAAAGAGAAGTTTTGTTTGCTTTATTGCAAAAAACGTGGTGAAATAAGACTAAAGGGAGGTTGCAGACAAAATGTCGTTTCATCCTCCCTTTACACACACTTTTTCAGATGTTTCATAACAAAAGGAGGAACAAGTATGAAAAAAGTATTGGCAATAGCTTTAGTAGCTATAGTAGCTCTTAGCTCTGTCTTCGCAGGAGGCGCTCAGGAAGGTACATCCAACGTCGTTCTAAATAAGGACAAACCTCTCGTATTCTTCAATAGACAGCCATCTGACCCAACAACTGGTGTTATTGATATGACTACAATGAACTTCAACGCAAAGACATACTATGTTGGTTTCGATGCAGCTGGCGGCGGTGCAGTACAAGGTAAGCTTATTACTGACTTCCTCGCAACAGCAGATCCAGCAAAGATCGACCGCAATGGTGATGGAATTCTTGGATATGTTCTTTGTATTGGTGACGTAGGACACAATGACTCCAAGGCTAGAACAGAAGGTATTAGAAAGGCTCTCGGAACATGGAATGGTTCTGCAGATCCAAATAATGCAAAAGAAGGTTCTGTAACAGTTGGTGGCAAGACTCTTAAAGTTGTTGAGCTCGAAGGCAAGGCAATGACAGGTACTGATGGATCCACATGGAACCAAAACGCAGCAACTGATGCAATGGGCGGATGGGCAACAAAGTTCTCTACTCAGATCGATATGGTAGTTTCTAACAACGACGGTATGGCAATGGGATGTTTACAGGCTTCTAACTATCCAGCTGGAGTTCCAATATTCGGTTATGATGCAAACTATGATGCTATCGAAGCTATCGGCGCTGGCAAGTTAACAGGTACTGTTTCTCAGAACGTTGATGCTCAGGCTACAGCTACTTTACAGGTTCTCAGAAACCTCCTCGATGGACTTACAGGTGACGAAGTTGTTACAGCTGGTATCACAAAAGCTGACCAGTATGGCAATAAGATCTCTGCTCCACTTGAGTATTGGGCAGAAGAGAAAGCTCTTATGGCAGCTAACAGTGGCGTAACAGCAGAAAACTGGCAGCAGTATGTTGAAGGTTCAAGAGATGCAGGTATCAAGCAGACTAACGCTCCTACCAAGAAAGTTATTCTTACTATCTACAACTCAGCAGATAACTTCCTTTCATCCTCATACCTCCCAGCTCTTAGATATTATGCTCCTCTGTTAAATATTGATCTCAATGTTGTACAGGGCGACGGACAGAACGAAGCTTCATGTCTCGACAAGTTTACTAACCTGACTAACTATGATGCATATGCAATCAACATGGTTAAGACAAACTCAGGTGCTGACTACACAGATAAGCTAAAATACTGATCCTTTTGAGGGAAATAGCACAAGCTTCAAGCATGTAGGAGTTTATCTTCTGCATGCTTGATTTAAATTAGGATAAGCTCTTTATCAATAAAAAGAGATGGAAGTAGTTTATGGATAATACGATACTTGAAATTAAGAACCTTTCTAAATCATTTGCTAAAAATAAGGTCCTTGATGGTATTAATCTAACAGTTGATAAAGGATCAGTTCTGGGCCTTATGGGTGAAAACGGAGCTGGTAAATCAACAATGATGAAGTGCCTTTTTGGAATTTATGCAAAAGATGAAGGACAGTTCATCTTCGATGGCCACCAGATAAACTTCAAAAGCCCTAAAGAAGCACTTGAAAATGGTGTGGCCATGGTACACCAGGAGTTAAATCAATGTCTGGACAGAACTGTTACAGACAACCTCTTCCTCGGTCGCTACCCTACTCGCATGGGAGTTATCGATGAAGCTAAGATGACTAAAGAGACTATAAAGCTCTTTGCATCTCTAAATATGAATGTTAACCCATCTACTATCATGAGAAGCATGTCAGTTTCTCAGAGACAGATGGTAGAAATAGCCAAGGCAGTCTCTTATGATGCTAAGATCATCGTACTAGATGAGCCGACCTCCTCTCTTACAGAGCGTGAGGTACAGAAACTCTTTTCTATCGTTCGTAATCTTAAGAAGAAGGGAGTTTCTTTTATATACATCTCTCATAAGATGGATGAGGTCTTTGAAGTTTGTGATGATGTTGCGGTCCTTAGAGATGGTAAGATGATCATGAAGAAGAAGACTAAAGAGACCAACATGAATGAGCTTATCTCAGCCATGGTTGGCCGTTCTCTAGATAAACGCTTCCCTGATGTCGATAACATCCCCGGAAAAGATTATCTAGAAGTTCATAATCTTTGTACAAAGTTTGATCCTAAACTTGAGGATATCTCATTCACTGTAAGAAAAGGTGAGATATTTGGACTATATGGTCTTGTTGGAGCTGGTCGCTCTGAGCTTCTTGAATCGATGTTTGGTATAAGAACAATTGCCTCAGGTTACATTGCAGTAAATGGACAGAAGATGTACTTCCACTCCTCTCGCGATGCAATGAACTATGACTTTGCTCTGGTAACAGAAGAGAGAAAGCTTAATGGTATGTTTGGCAAGGATACCATCAACTTCAATACAGTCATCACCAATCTTGAACAGTATAAAAAGAATGGAATGCTTAATGTGAAGATGATGGAAGATGCCGCTAATCGTCAGATTAAGAAGATGAGAACAAAGTGCGTCTCCTGCTCTGAGTTAATCACAGCTCTCTCTGGCGGTAATCAGCAGAAGGTTATTATTGGAAAATGGATGGAGAGACAACCTGATATTTTCTTAATGGATGAACCTACAAGAGGTATTGATGTTGGTGCAAAATATGAGATCTATCAACTAATAATCGAAATGGCAAAAGAGGGTAAAACTATTGTAGTAGTATCCTCAGAAATGCCTGAGATATTAGGAATAACGAATCGTATTGCAGTAATGTCTAACCATCGCATCGCTGGTATCGTCAATACCAAAGAAACCAACCAGGAAGAGCTCTTAAGGCTCTCAGCCAAATATCTATAAAAGGAGTCTAAGATGGAAAATGATATGAGAATCCCACTTTCATTAGATCAAGATGTAAGAGTTCAGGAGTATATAAAATCTCTTAATGAGATGAGAAGCACCGGTATTACTCGTGTAAATGATCTTAAAGGGCAAATTAATACTATTAGAAAGAGTCGAATGCTCGCCCCTGAGATAAAAGAGAAGCGTATTTCAGATCTTAAAAAGGAGATCGAAGTCGCAAAGCTTGATGCTGAGAAGAACAAGGAAGAGATCAATAGGAAAGCTTCAGAAGCAGTTGCTCTTGTAAATGAAGTCTCCATGCAAATTGAAAGAAGAGTAAATGAGGAAGAAAAAGCCAAGATTGCTTCTTATAAAGAGGAGTTAAAAAATCGTTTACTTGAGATCAAGGAAGAGGAGAAGAGAAAGCTTGCTGCTATTCAAAATAATGATGCTAAAGAGCGTAAACTTGAAAGCGATGCAATTAAATATGAAGCCTCTTCTGCCGCATTTGATGCGAAGAGCCACTTCACCACATTAATTGATCGCTCTAAAGCAGCAATGAACCAAGCTCTTGTTGATCACATTCAAACCAACAGAACGCTAAGAAATGGTAAGACTAGCTTTAAAGAGGATATGCGGCTTAAGTGGTCTAACTACAAGAGCCAGTTTAAAGTCTCTAAGTTTCTCCTTGCAAATGGTCTTTATCTTGCAATTATTATCTTCTTTATCGTCTGTGTTATCATCGCCCCACTCTCAGGTAAAGGTAACCTCTTCTCACTACCAAATATCTTTACGATCTTAGAACAGAGTTCAACTAGAATGTTCTATGCCTTAGGTGTAGCAGGGTTAATCTTACTTGCTGGTACGGACCTATCTGTTGGACGAATGGTTGCTCTTGGTGCGGTTACTACAGGTCTTATCCTCCACCCGGGAACAAACATCGTTAAGTTCTTTAATATGGGACCTTGGGATTTCACCGCACTACCAATGATAGTAAGAGTATTGATGGCACTTGTTATCTCGATAATCTTGTGTGTAGCCTTCTCATCCTTTGCAGGTTTCTTTACGGCGAAGTTCAAGATACACCCATTTATCTCAACTCTATCGACTCAGTTAATCATATATGGACTCCTCTTCTTCGGAACTACAGGAACTCCAGTTGGTTCAATTGATAGTGGAATTAAGGATCTTATCGGTGGTCGTTGGATCATTGGAGTAAGTAATGGTCAGCTAGTAACGCTACCTAAACTAATTATTCCTGCGGTAATTGCCGTCGTTATTGCCTGGTTTATTTGGAATAAGACAACCTTTGGTAAGAATATGTATGCAGTTGGTGGTAACTCAGAAGCTGCCGCAGTATCTGGTATTTCAGTCTTTAAAGTAACACTTGGTGTCTTTATTATGGCTGGTGTCTTCTATGGTTGTGGTTCCTTCTTGGAAGCCTTCAGAGCTAATGCTTCTGCGGGTACAGGTCAAGGTTACGAACTTGATGCTATCGCAGCTTGTGTTGTTGGTGGTATCTCATTTAATGGTGGTATTGGTAAGATAAGTGGTGCTGTAATTGGTGTTATCATCTTTACAGGTTTAACATACTGCTTAACATTCTTAGGTATTGATACAAACCTTCAGTTCGTTTTCAAAGGTATCATCATTATCGCAGCTGTTGCTCTCGATAGCGTAAAATACCTCAAGAAGAAATAATAAAATAATAAAAACACACATAAAGCAGCATGGAAAAATCTATGCTGCTTTTTTATTAATAAAAAACTCCAAGTAAAAACCTGGAGTTTGATAGCTTAATTTAAACTAATTATTTTTCCCAAAGCTTCTCAGGATAGTAACCTTCTAGAATCTTCTTCTTAAGTTCGTCACATACGATCTGCTTATCTTCAGGATAGGTCATACCGAACCAGCGTTCATGAGAGGTAAGAACTTTAATTGTACCTTCACCCTTTTCAACCATCTCACCAGCTCCATTAGGAAGAAGACACTCTGTTTTAGGTGCTGTTACATTATCTTTGATGAATCTCTCCCAATATGGGACGAAGGAATCAAATACTTTAGGAGTAAAGCCAAAGAAGTTCATAGATACAATCTCTTTACCAGTTAAAGTTACATCACCCTTATCTGTGTGAGATACGATACCGCCATCAGCTGTATACTCAATCTTAGTATTCTCTTCCATGGTTACAAGAAGACCATCTTTAACTTGGCAAATACCACGAGAGACAGAACCTGAATGGCTCATTGTATTTTCAAGCACATAACCCACCATAGCGTGGTGTGTATCACTGTTATCAAGCTTTGAAAGATAAGCACCCAGATCTTGATAAGCTGTTCTACCATAGTAGTCATCTGCATTTACAACTGTGAAAGGAGTTTTTACAACATCCTTTGCACAAAGAAGTGCATGAATGGTTCCCCATGGCTTCTTTCTATCTTTTGAAAGCTTTACCTCTTCAGCTGTTAGAAGAGAATCGAGGGACTGGAATACATATTCAGCATCCATGTTGCGAGCAATTCTATCAAAAAGACGCTCTCTGAAATCATGTTCAATATCTTTACGGATAATGAAGACTACCTTGCCGTAACCAGCTTTCTGTGCATCATAAACACCAAAGTCTAGTAGTGTCTCATTGTGCATACCAACTGCATCAATCTGTTTTACTCCACCATAACGGCTACCCATTCCAGCAGCAAGAACCAGTAATGTCGGTTTCATTGTATCACCTCACGATCAAAAAAATAGCTCAAGAGCTAATTTAATTTTGATTCAGTATAACAGGAAGTAGTTTTAATTAATAGGTTAGCAAAGCCCTATAAATAATCTTAAATGGGAAATCTCTTACTAAAGAGACACTGTTTTTAAATGTAATTCAACCTTCTTAAATAGTAGCAAAAGATGACGTAATAAAAAATTACGTAATATTTATACACGTTACTATTTATTATAATAAAAAGAATTAACTAAAAATATTTGACTTTAAAGTACTAAAGTACTATCTTAGCTCTCATGAAAAGAGTAAATAAAAGAGCATATATATACCTACTGCCAGCTTTAGCCTTAGCACTACTCTTTGTTTACTACCCTTTTATTCGCTCTCTCCTTTCATCCTTTTTTAATGTAAAAGTAACAGGAGAGATGACAACTTTTGTTGGCTTTAATAACTATACAAAGCTCTTTTCATCTGAAATTTTTAAAGAAAGCTTAGGAAATACTTTTCTATTTATGCTTCTCTTTGTTCCTATAAATACTTTATTAATTACTCTTGCAGTAACTCTTACCTCTAATAAAAGAAGATTTATTACAATTCCTGAGACTATCTTTATGCTTCCTATGGCCCTAGGGATGAGCTCTGCAGCGCTACTATTTAAATATATGTTTAATCCAAGTACAGGTATTGTTAATAGAATTCTTCACCTCAATATTGCTTGGAACAATGAAGCTATACCAGCTATGTTTTCTGTAGTCTTTTTAGGCGTCTTTCTAGACTTTGGACTAGATTACCTACTTCTTTTATCCGCATCTAGAAATATGGATAAAGGCCCTATAGAAGCAGCTCGTGTTGATGGCGCAGGAGAGGGTAGAATCTTCTTTTCAATTAAGATACCTGCCCTTCTACCCACACTTTCATTTATCATCTTTGTTGCAATTAAAGATGCACTATTAATCAGTGCACCAGTTATGGTAATGACAGAAGGTGGACCATACAGAAGTACCCAAACGATAGTCTATTACTACTATATTGAAGCTTTTAAAAACTCAAATTATGCAACAGGAGCTACTATTAGTAGTGTTGTATTTATTATTGCTGCTGTGATCATACTGCTAGCAGGCTTATATGAAAGAAGGAGGATTGAATACAATTGAAAGGAATAAAACTACTTTCCACTGCTCTAATAATCCTACTTTCTTTAGTAGTACTATTTCCCTTCTTTTATGCATTACTTGGCTCCTTTTTCTCTGCTTCAGACTTTGCATCTACCCCTGCAAAGCTTTGGCCTACAACTTTTAAAGTTTCAAACTATTTGAAGGTATTAACACATAGATACTTTCTTACCTATATTTTTAACTCACTCTTAACGGGAGTATTAGGTAGTTTTATTAGGATAATAATAGGAGTACTGGCCGCATATGCATTTGCATATCTGCGCTTTCCTTTCTCTCGTTTTATCTTTGCATTTATAGTTGCAACGCTCTTTATTCCATCCGATCTTCTTCTTATACAGAACTATATAACTATACAAAAGCTGGGACTAATCGATACTTATCTTGGCATCATCTCAACAAGCTTGCTTCCTGCAGCTCAAATATTGATGCTAAGGCAATTCTTTCTTTCAGTCCCCTCCTCTTTACATGACAGCGCGGTAATGGATGGCTCTGGAGACTACACCTTTATCTCTAAGATCTTACTACCGCTATCAAAAGCAGTAGTATCATCACTACTACTTCAAAGCTTTGTAACAATATTTAATAGTTATCTTTGGCCGCTTTTGGTTACAAACAAACCTAAGATGCGTACAGTTCAAGTAGGCATAACGATGCTTGGCTACGCTGAAAGTTTAAACTATGGCCCCATCTTTGCAGCCATAGTAATAGTATTTGTTCCATTCTTAATCATATTTATTTTGATGAGGAAGAGAATTATGAAGGCCCTTACTAGAGGGTACATGTATGCATAGACACATTTTTGGAGGGCAAAAATGAAAAAGATATATTTAATTTTACTTATCTTACTTCTTTCACTCTCTCTTTTTGCACAAGGCACAAAAGAGAAGGATGAAACAACTATAACTTGGTGGCACTCAAATAGTGGTATACTTGGAGATGTTACTGAAGAGCTTGTCGATGAATTTAATAATACCATTGGAAAAGATGAAGGCATCTATGTAGAAGCTATCTACCAAGGGAAAGCTAACGACGTACTTACAAAGGTAAAAGCTGCCGCTTCTTCAGGTGATACCTCGGCGCTTCCTGATATCGCCCAGCTTGACTCAACTGGAGTTACAGATATGGGGACAAGTCCATACATCTACTTTGTTGAAGATCTAGCAAAAGACAATGGGGAAGATCTTTCATTCCTCCTCTCTAGTGCTATAGAGAGTATGCGCTACAAAGGTAAAGTTATTGGATTACCCTTTAATGCCTCCACCCTCTTATACTACTACAATAAGAGTGCATTTGAGGAGGCAGGTGTTACTGTACCTAAAACATTTGATGAGTTAATTAATATAGCACCTTCTCTTGTAGTAAAAGATGAAAAAGGTGAAGTAAAACGTTATGCACTTTCTCTTGTTCCAACCACTTATGAACTAATTACATTTATAGGTAGTCAAAAGGGACTTTCCTACTTAACTGATAATGAAAATGGACATCTAGGGACCCCTACTCATGTTCTTTTTGATAGCGAAGGTACTTTAAAAACCTTTCTTGAAAAGTGGGAGGAACTTTATAAGACCGGAGCACTAAACAACCAAACAAGCGGCATAAGTGCTGACTTTGCAGCTGGAAATACTACTTCCATGATGGCCTCATCAAGTAATCTAACTAGCGTACTTGAAGCTGTTGATGGACGCTTTGAAGTAGGCGTTGCTCCTGTTCCACGTGTAAACGAGGAAGCAACTGGAGGTGTAAACATTGGTGGTGGTGCACTCTTTACATTTAATAAAGATAGTGAAAAAGAGAAAGCTGTATGGTCCTTTATGAAGTATTTAACAAGTGCAGAGGTACAGCTTAAGTGGCATGAAGAGACAGGTTATCTACCGGTTAATAAAGATACTTATACCCTTGAGGGTTATAAGCAACACACAGAAGAGAACCCAATCTTTGCTGTTGCTTCAGACCAACTGCTTGCCTCAAATCCCAAACTAGTTAGCCTTTGGATACCAGCGGCTTACCAAGTATATTACTCATTTCAATCTGGAATAAAGAAGATGCTTGAAGAGGGTGTTTCGATAGATGATACAGTTAGTTCAATGGCTAATGAGATAAATGGATACCTTAATGAATTCAATAAACAGAATATCGACTAGTACCAATATGTTATGTTTTCGTCGAAATGAAGAGCGACGAAAGATGGTTGAAATAGTACCCCTCTTAGCAAAAGCGGGGTACAAGTACATAGATTTAAACTTCTGTGAACTCTTAAACCCTAATAACGATATCGATGATGAGTATATCTCTAAACTTGATAGCTATAGAGAAGAATTTGGTATTGTTTATAACCAATGTCATGTACCTTATACAAATTACTATAACAAGCTAAATAGTGAAGAACAGAAACAAAATGATGATCTTATTATAAGAGCATTTGACTATGCTTCTACACTTGGCGTTGACACTGTTGTCATCCACCCAATTAGAGGAAGCATAGATGATAACAAAGCTTATTTTGAAAAGATGCTTAAGTATTTCCCCTCTAATATGCGACTTGCTATTGAGAATATGGAGTCAATCGAAGAGCTTTCAACAGCTGAAGAGTTACTCACTTTACTATCAAAGCTTAATAGGAAAAATGTAGGTATCTGTCTTGATACAGGACACGCGTACATGAGAGGTCTAGATCTTAAAGAGACGATAAAAAAGCTTGGCAACAATTTAATAGCAACTCATATTGCTGATAACCATGGTAAAAGCGATGAACACTTTATGCCTTTCTTTGGTTCTATCGATTGGGAAAGCGTTATGTCTGCTTTAAGAGAGATAAATTACGAAGGATTTTTAACCTACGAAATTATGTTCTTCTTTCGTTACATACCAGCTGATCTTCAAATGGACATGCTTACATATTCACTTAAAGTTGCTTCAAAGCTCTATTCGTTTTTTCAAGATGGGAGCAAGTAGGAGATAGCTTCAAAGTTTGTATACTTTAAAGTTCTACTACTTCCATTACCTGTATCAGGAAAATAAAGTTCTAAAGTTATATACTCACCGCCTTCACTACCCCAAAGGAGGCGGGTGAGTTCATTCCAGTAGATATCCCTACTTTGCGCATTCATATTCATCAGAAGATTACGAATAATAGTAAAAGCAGACGAACAACTAAACTCCTTAGTCTCTTTAATTGAAATAGAGAGACTATATGGACAATAGTAGTTTTTATATGTCACATAACCACTTCCATCTAGAAGAGGAAAACCCTCTGCACTGTTATGGATATCAGCTTCTGTAAAGATTGAGGAGGCAAGAGAGAGATCTGCTTTAAGGTGTGCAGTACCACTTGCAGGAATGTAGATCCTTTGGTCATTTATAGTAACATAGTTAAAATAGACATCTTTTAAATCCATATTTACATAGGAAGAGAAGGTTAAAGAAGCATAATCTTTATTATTTTGAGGCGAGAGATCAATAAAGGTTGAAAAGCCTAAGCGTCCATCTGCCTTTTGGTTATATGGATACTCATTTCTATCAATTAAACGGAAGATAAACTTACCCAAATTTCCACAAGAAGATGAGGCCACAAGATCAAGATAGTCAAGTTTAGCGCTATAAATTGGGTTTAAGTTTTCAACAACTTCAACACTCTCATTCTCTATGTGTAATTCAGATAAAAAGCTCATAGCTCTTGAACCTGGTTTAACATGGTCCCTATCAAAGAAACTATTTAGATCAAGGCCTAAGGATGAAAAGAGATTATTAAAGAATCCTTCATTAAAAAGCTGAGGTGTTGAATAGAGCATATTAATAATTAAAGAGATGTCATCCATCTCAGGAACATATTCAACCACTCTTCCAGGAACTAATTTATCATCAGCAATTGCTACCTTATAACTATTTAACCCATCTTGAGGAATATTTGTGCTGGAGTCATCACTACTACCAATATCAGGCACATCAGAGATAGGTGCATAATTACAAGAGGTAAGAATTAATAAAATGAATAAAAAGAGAAGCAGCTTTTTCATAAAAAGAAGATACCTGCAGCTAGAAAACTAACTGCAGGCATAATTTAAATTTACTTAATTGTAAATGTTACACTTGTATTTTTCTTTGGGAGATCAAGGAATGTAACTTTACCTGTAGATGGATTGTAAGAGAGAGTAATAGCAACCTTTAATCCATCTGGAACTAGGGAGCCATTATCTACATTTGAACCATACATAAGGTCAAAGATATCAACAACAGCTGTGATTGTATTACCATTTACAGTGTATGTTCCAACATCCATTTGCATCTCACGACCATAACCCATTGGCATATAGAAATTCAATATACCATCAGCCTTAAAAATAATCTGAAGATCATTAAGAGGTTCCATATTAGAAGCATCTATCATGTACTGGAATACTTCACCTGCATTCTTATTACTTCTAGTTAGAGTTATACCTGTATACTCTTTAAATACAGTTCCTTCTTGAGCAACTTTAACGTCAAAAGTAACTTTATTTTCAGTAGCTTCCACATTACTAAACTCTAGTTTTTTATATTTAGAACTTGAACCAGTATTCATATCATAAATACTGAGAGATGTTCCTATTGTAGAGTAATCATATTCACCATAACCTAAATCTCTAGAAATATCATAACTCATTCCATCTGATGTAAATGCATTAATACTATTTCCCATTGTTACCCAATTTGTAGGTGTTCCTTCAGGAAGCTTCTTAGCTGAAGCAGTATCAAGGACCCACATACCACCATAGTTCTTTTTACTTCCTGCTTGGCCGTACCTGAAACCGAAGAGTGTATCGAAGAAGAAGTCCCCATTACCTTCAGTTTCTAGAGCTTCAGCGATTGTCTTAAGCTGAGGAAGTTCAGCACCTAAAGTAATGGCCTTGTCTGAACCAAAACCCTTCTTAGCTGCAATAGATTTTCCAGCTGATTCTCTTATTAATGGAAGAAGTAGTTTCTCAGCTTTATCACCCTTAGGAATATAAGCAGTTAAGAGTAAGATACTTCCATCCTTGCTTGGGCGGAAGGAAAGACCAAGAGCATTTTTATCGATCTTAACTTCATCTTCAACATACTCATAGTTATATGTCATTTCACCTTGAGGGTTGAATGTAGCAGGAAGCGCAACTGCACCATCAAAACCAGTTACAGCAAGTTTAACATCAGCAAATACTGTTAATAGAGCATCATCAATTGCTAGATATGCATCTACACTATTCTTTTGCTTATCAGTAAGCTCTACAAGCTTTGTCCAATAAGGAGAGAACATTGAAGTATTGTTAGCAAACATATCTAAGTAGTTATTAAGAAGCCCATTTTCTGGAGTAATTGTAGGAAGTTTCCAATTTCCAATATATGAATTTCCCTTATTTTTACTTGTAAGTTCTTTAAATCCTTTTGTATCAACAGAAGCTGTACCAGTAACAGTTGTAACATCATAAGAATTTTCATTTTCGCTTACAGTAAAGAGCACTGTATTCTTCTCTGAAACGTTCTTTGTAGTATCAATAACTATAACTTCATAACCGATGCTACTATTTGCACTATCATAGATCTCTCTAAAGTATGCTTTATCAAACTCAATTTGAGCATTTGTAACCTCAAAGAAAGTTGCGAAGAAATAAGAATCATATTCTCCATTTCCATAGCGAGAAGGATAGCCACGATATTCCACTTCTATCTTATAGGTCCCTTCTTGTAGAGTGGAAATATCAAACGATTTTATTACATCATTTTTAGTAACTTCTTCTTCAGTAGACCACTCTCCATTATTTAAACGCCAAAGGATAGTACCACTGTTGTAAGAAGGACCATGATAGCTAATAGCATTTATGTTTTCTAAAGTTGCATTAATAGTAGCAGTACCTGGCGTCATAACACGGTTATCAATAATAAGAGAGGCATTCTTAGGAGTATAACTTCCACCACCACTATGAGAACCTGAACTATAATTTATATAAACAGACATACTGGAAGAAGATAGCTTTTCATTACTACCACTTGTATTAGTATATTGAGCATTCAATGAGAAGTTAAAACGTAAGGAAGATCCATCATATTTCTCAGGTGGATTGATAGTTACTGTAGCACTCATACCATCAGCAGAGACAACAGGTTCACTGACATACTTTTTATATGACTCATAATAAGACTCAAATGAAAGATTCCAACTTGGCTTTCCACTCACCTTATTTGTGTTATCAACAAGTTCAAACTTAATTTCTGTTGGCTCTTTAGAATATATAGTAGCTTGGCTTGCTGATTTGATATATGGATCTTCATCAACGATCAAAGTGATAGGCTGACTCTTTTGGTCAGACATGCCAGTTTTAGACACAACATAGAGAGAAAGCTTTTCGCCTATAGCGTAATCATCTACATTAAGGTGGACCTCATCTCCATCATTATTCGAGCCAAGATATACCTCTTTATCATTTAGATACCACTTATATGTAGCACCCTCTTCACGTACGACAGAGAAGTTATTTCTAAAAGTAGAATTAGAATTAGATTGGCTATATACATCATTTCTGTAAACAACCGCTTCTTTAACTACGGCATTATTATGCCTAATTGCGAGTTTAGGCACTTCTTTTACCGTGATATTCCTAGTTTCTTTATCGAATACCTTGCCATCCTTAGTAATTTTTACGGTAATAGTTGTAGTACCAATTTCTTTAATTTTTTCAGTAGTTAATTCTAAACCTTCACCAAGTAAAGTATCACCCACATACCATTTAGCAATGTAATCTTTACCGAGAGATGGATTAGCAGTTGCTTTTAAAGTAATCCTTTCACCTGTATAGATATTCTCTGGTACAGATTCAATTCTTATGCTTGGATAACATAAAAGATCAAAGCTGGTTAAATTATAAGTTCTCTCACCAATATAAATACCTTTTAGAATTAGCTTATAAGTTCCAACTGCATAGTTGTTTGGAGCAGAAATAGAAACTTGATCATATTGAGTCTGACCTCTAAGTGGTTGATCACCAATATACCACTGATATTCCCAGTTATTATCAATCTGATTTTGGTTAGAAATTGTAAAGCCATCAAAAGTCGCAGCCCCATTATACGGGAATGAATATTCGCTATATTTTGAATTATTTATTGTAGGCTGTATGATAGCATCAATAATTGTAATTACTTTAGTTTCACTCCAAACTAAGTTTTCAGAAGCTACTTTTACCTGATAAGTAAGAAGATGAGTTCCTTTTTCAAGATTGTGTTTATAACTTAAATTACTAGCTGTTACACCAGCACCAGTTAAAGCTTCACCATCTAAATACCAAGTATATGTAGCATTTTCAACAACATTTGTAACAGTAGCTGTAGCTACTATACTTTCATTAACTGCAAACTTTCCAGAGGAATATGTAGGCTTTAGGTCGATCTTAGGAGTCTTAGTAATAACCTCTTCTATCTTAATAGCAGTTCCATCTGTAGAAACTGTGTAACGAAGATTAGTGTCTCCATCTTTTACAATACGGAAAGTATCAACAAAACCTGAGGGAAGATTAGAATCTGAAGGACAAGTTACCTTTACAGTATAGAAACCATTTTTTAATGAATCAAAAGTAACAGAAAGCTCACCTTCAATTGCTTTTTCTTCTTTACTAGCTACATTGTTATCAGATGAATCTAAAATTTGAATTGTGTAATTCCCTGTAGAAGTATTTAACCCAGTAAGCATTAAAGTAAATGAACCAGTACCTTCATACTCTTTAATAATAATAGTACAAGTAGCGGTTTCACTAGGCTTTATATTTACAGTTGCACTACCACCACCTATTGCCTGTTTTTGAGCATTTTTAGCAGTTACAGTAATAGTCCAATTTCCTGCTTTTAGGCCATCAAGAACTATATTAGAGGAGTTAGCTTTTTCAATATCATTCTTGGTAACGACAGCTTTATCAGGACCTTCTGCTAAGATATCATAAGAGCTAACATCCATTGAGATATTAGGATTAGCTCCTCTAGATCCACCATCGGAAACCTTTACTGATAAGGAGCCTGTTGCGTTGGGATCAACTTGATCCATATTACAGCTTGCAAACAGCAAGCAAAGAGCAGTAAGTGCAATTATTATAATATTTCTTTTTTTCATATTCCCTCCACTATTGTGTAATTCTTACATCTTTTATTTCACTGCTATATAAAGCGCCATCTATTTTTACAACACATGTAAGTGTAAATTTATTAGTAGTAATATTTGAGGTGTTGTAATTTAAAGTCGCAGTTGATCCAACTTTCCTATTACCCACATTCCACTCATATGTAGCATTGCTGACAGCTGGTTTACAGGTTGCGCTTGCATTGATGTCTTCACCTTTTTTGTAAACATCTATTAAGCCAGTGATAGTAACAGTGACATCCCCTTTGATCTGATCAGAGATATTAACGCCACCCGTACCTGCATTTTCTTTATTACGGACAGCAACAGTATAAGTCTTAGATTCGCCAGCTTTTACTGTAACACTCTCTTCTATATTGTCTACAATAAATGAATCAAGGCCTTCTGCTTCTGTTTTGATCGTATGATCACCAGGAGCAACATTATATCTATAGGATTGTTGACCCTTAGTAAGTATTCCTACCTTTGATCCATCAACAAATATATTTATCTTTCCATTATCAGGAAAATCCTTAGCATTTGAGATATCTAAATTAAAGACTAGAGCACCTTTACCTTCTTCAATCTTTGTTGCTTTTAAAGTTACTTCAGTTGTTTGATTTGCTTTTATAACAGCATTAGCAGGGCTGAATTCAAGTGTATAGCCATTTAATTCTGCAGATAATGAATAAGTACCTACAGGAAGAACTTTCTCAAGCGACTTAGTAGAACTTACTGAGCCTATAGAGGTACTATTTGCTTTTACTTCAATTCCTGGATTGATAGCTGCACCAGTTAAAGTAACTTTTAATGTACCAGTAGCTTTGTAAGCAAAACTTACATTAATTGTCTGACCATTTGTTATGGTGATAGTTCCGCTTTCTGGTGTAAATGTATCACTTGGTGTGATCGAGTAAGTATAAGTTCCACCAGCTAACGATATTGGTTTTTGATTACTTGATTTTGATAACTCTACTACTTGTCCATTGTTTAGAGTTATTTTTAACGAAGTCCCATCTGGTAAATCATTAGGATTACTTATGCTTAATACTAAAGTGCCAGTACCCCCCCCCTGAGGCTCTTCAGGTGAGCTAGGGCAGGCTGTAAATACAGTGAGAACAATTAGTGCAAGGGCCAAGAAAGACCAATGTTTCATAATGCACACCTCCCAATTCCCTATTTACCTCCATACTACAGGGCAAAAAGTAATAAAACAAGAGAAAAGTATGATTTTAGGATTGTTTTTTACTCTTTCTTGATCTACATAATATTGTATGCATCGAAAACTAATTCTTACTTTAATAGTTCTAATTTCTAGCCTATTTTCTTTATTTGCTACACGAGATGGTGTCTATTCCTTATCACTAGGCTATAATTATGTAAGATATAGAACAGATGATATTGCAAACAACAACATCTCTTTTCAACTTTTTAAAGACAGTTTTTATGAGCAGGGTTCATTTGGACTATCATATGGAGTAAGCATAAACGACATGCTTTTCTATACTCATAAGAGTATCAATTCTGCATATAAACCCTATAATACTGCACTCAGTGTCAACTTCTCTCTAATGCCAGCTTTTAGATATAAGATAGAGCAAGTTTATTTTTATAGTGCTTTAGGGCTTAGTAGTGGTATCGACTTTATTTACTTTAAAACTAAGAGCTTTAAAGCAGAATTAAATGTAGCTTCGACTTTTAATATAGGTTTTAATATTCCACTTTATAAAGCCTTTTCTCTAAGGATGGGTAATATGATCTCTATGCCATTTTATCGTCATGACTTTCTGCACCCATCGAATTCTGGCTTTGATATCTACTTAATATCAATTACCCCATATGTAGCATTAGGCTTTAACTTCACTGATGGCTTTAGTTGGAATTAGTTTACAAAAGGAGCAATGACGGGAGTATTTGCAGCTTAGACATAGAGAGCCTGGACACTCTTGGAAGGAGTCAGAGGCACTTTCAAGTTGGTTAATATGCCATTTGAGTTCTTTTGCGTGTTTTTCAAGGAGTTGGATTTTAGTTTCTGCTTCTTCAAGTTTACTTTTATAAGAATCAAGTAATATTGATCTTCTCTCTTCACCGCTCTTGTCATCTTTACCTTTTAGAACGATCTTCTTGATCTCATCTAAGGAGAAACCAAGGCTTTTTAATTCCATTATTCTTTTTATATAAACAAGGTCAGCATCAGAGTAGATGCGTTGTCCTCCATTAGTTCTATCACTACTTTTAAGAAGTCCTAATTCATCATAATAACGAATAGTTCTTATAGTTAGTTCAGCAGCCTTTGCCAATTCTCCAATTTTATACTTCTTTTCCATAACAACTTTTACACTTAAAAGTAAAACAATTTTAAGAAGTTTTAAATATGCTTTTTATGGTAAGTTCCTCAGAAAATTGTTAAGTCAAAATTCAACAAATGTTGAAAAGTAAAACAAAATTCTCATTTTTTGCATATAGATATGTATGAGATATTCAAAAAACACTCCGCCTTCTCTCTCTGTCAGAGAGATGCCGCTCTCAGAGCAACCGAGAGTAAAACAGGTTGCAAAGGGCTCAGAAGCTCTTTCCGATTTAGAACTCCTGATGGTTCTTCTCTCATCAGGGACACAAAATAGACGTGTCAATGAAATTGCAGAGGACCTTCTAGCTCTGCTTGATACCACTCCTAATGCAACGCTTGAAGACATTGCTTCAATTAGTGGTATTGGTAGAGCTAAAGCAGCAACTGTATCAGCTTGTCTTGAGATAGGAAGAAGGAGGATTCAAGAGAAGCGTCCTGTTATCACATCACCAAAAGATATCTTTAATGAGATTCATCACTATGCTGATAGACAACAAGAACAGTTCATTGTTATCTCAGCTAATGGTGCACATGAAATTATTAATATCTTTACTGCATCAATTGGACTAGTAGATCGAACTTTAATTCACCCACGAGAGGTATTTGCAGATCCTTTAATGAGACGCTCTGCTGCTATTGCATTAGCACACAACCATCCAAGTGGAGTTTTAGAACCCTCTACTAAAGATATTAGAGTAACAGAGCGAATTGTTAAAGCTGGTAATATTCTAGGTATCAAAGTTCTTGATCACCTAATATTTACTAGAGAGGGATACTTCTCCTTTGTTGAGCATGGATTAATGTAAGTACCTAAATTGGTATTATATTTCACTTCTGATTAAGCAGGTTATTAGGAGATGGCCTGCTTAGCTTTTTTATTAACGAATAGTTATTCCAAGAAGTTTTGCAATCTGTGCACACTGAGATATATCTAAAGTACACCCTCTAATCTCTTTAAAAGAGGGACTTATTATAATATCAGTAAGGTTTGCATCTTTTAACTCTACCTCTTTTAATATTGTTCCTGTAAAAACGGAAGATGAGAGATCTGAACAAGCAAATGAAGATTTTGAGATAGAGACATCACTAAATGAACATGATGTAAGTATTGAATTTATAAATAGACACTTATCCATCTTACACTCATCAAAGATTGAATAGGTAAATATAGTATTATCGGCTTTTACATTTTTAAAACGAGCACTTTCATTATTACACCCTGTCATTTTAGATTCTAAAAAGGAGCAATCTTTAAATGAAGCTTGTTTAAAATTGGATGTATTAAAGAGAGAAGATGAAAAAGTACATGAGATAAATACAGCACCTGTAAAGTTACAGTTAGAAAACTGACAAGAGGAGAAGGTACAGTTTTCGAATGTAGCGCTATCAAATGATTCCTCTTCTCTCTTTTCCTCAGAGAAGGTTACATATTGAAAGAGCTCTTCGCTATAATCTGTCATCTAGAGTGACGGCCCTTTAACACATCAACAACTTCAGATAGATGAGAATCTTTTTGAGCTAAGAGAACTAAGAAGTGGTACATAAGGTCAGCAGCTTCACCGAGGAAGAGCTCTTTATTGTCATCCTTACTCTCGATAATTAACTCAACGGCTTCTTCGCCTACCTTCTGTGCGATCTTATTTAAGCCTCGTGAGAATAGATGGTTTGTATATGATCCCTCTTGAGGGTTGTTTCTTCTGTCGTTAATAACATCTTCAAGGTAGAACAAGAACTCTGCATTTGTCATCTCAGAGGGTTCATTGTCTTCACCAAAACAGGTATCTGCACCTGTATGACAAACAGGTCCTGATGGAATAGCTTTAACTAAGAGTGTATCCCCATCACAATCGACTTGAATATCTCTAAGCTGGAGAAAATTTCCACTAGTTTCACCCTTTGTCCAGATACGTTTTCTAGAACGGGACCAGAAGGTTACAAGCCCACGGTCAAGTGTAAGCTGATATGCTTCAGCATTCATATAACCAAGCATTAGAACACGGTGTGTGACTGCATCTTGTACGATTGCAGGAACTAAACCATTACCTTTTTCAAAATCTATGTTCATCTTTCTCCCCAAGTTTTCCCATTTATCACATTAACCTAACAGGAATTCCTTCTTTATGCAAATATTTTTTTAACTCTGGTATATCTATTTCATGATAATGAAAGACAGAAGCTGCTAATGCAGCATCCGCAGCACCCTCTTTAAATACTGAAGCAAAGTGCTCCATTTTACCAGCTCCACCTGATGCAATTACAGGAATTGATAGAGAAGTACTAATCAGCTTAGTTATTCCATTATCAAAACCACTCTTTGTTCCATCAGCATTCATACTTGTAAGTAAGATCTCTCCAGCACCCATCGATTTAGCTTCTTTAGCCCATGAGAGTGCATCGATATTAGTTGGAGTCCTTCCACCATCAAGGTAAACCTCATATCTAGATGGAAGATTTTCATTTCTTCTTACATCGATAGCAACAACAATGCACTGAGAACCAAATCTAGATGCAAGAGTTCTAATAAGCTCTTTATCTCTAACAGCTCTGCTATTAATTGAGATCTTATCAGCACCAGAGGATAAAAGAGCCGCAACATCTTCACTACTCTTTATTCCACCACCTACGGTAAATGGAATATTTATATTTTTTGCTATCTTTTTAACTAGTTCATTAAGAGTCTTTCTATTTTCTACTGTCGCAGTAATATCTAAAAAGACAAGTTCATCAGCACCTTCAGCTGAGTAACGAAGTGCATTTTCAACTGGGTCACCTGCATCACGCAAAGAGAGAAAATTAATTCCCTTTACAGTTCTACCATTCTTAATATCGAGGCAAGGAATAATACGTTTAGAGAGCATCTTCAGCCTCCTTAAGCTCTTTTAATGTGAGATAACCTTCATAGTAAGCTTTCCCAACTATTGCTCCATACAAGCCCAAGGCAGATAGTTTTTTTAGATCTTTTAGAGAAGATATACCACCTGAAGCAATAAGCTTTAACTTTGGCGTTTCTTTTAAGATATCCTCATAAAGAGAGAAAGAAGGACCAGAAAGAAAACCATCTTTTGCTATATCTGTCGAGATACAATACTCTATTCCTCTTTCAAAATAACTTTTAATAAAAGGAATTACCTCTTCACAGCTCTCTTCTTTCCACCCAGAAACTGCAACTTTACCGTCTTTACAGTCAGCTCCTAGTATTAGTTTATCTTTATACTCTCTAAGCCAAGAGAGCACCTCATCTCTATTTTTAACTGCTATAGAACCACAAGTTACAAAGGAAGCACCAGATGAAAAAGCACTTTGTAAGGAGTCTTTACTTTTTATTCCACCCCCGAAATCAATTACAAGTGAAGTGTGAGTTGCAATACGCTCTAGTATATTTAAATTCTTGCTTTTACTCTCTTTAGCTCCATCTAAATCAACTAGATGTAATCTTTTCAAGCCTGCGCCTTCAAACTCCTTTGCCGCATCAAGAGGGTCATTATAATAAAGCTTCTCTTTTGAGTAATCACCACCTGTAAGACGTACACAGTGTCCATCAATAATATCAATAGCTGGAATTACATACATAGAAAGTTCTCCAATAAACGCTCTCCTACAATACCACTCTTTTCTGGGTGGAATTGAACCCCAAAAAAGTTATCTTTATTAAGCGCTGAGGTAAAAGTTAAATCATCATACTCAGTTGTTGCTATCGCATAAGAGCAAGAAGGAAGGTAATAAGAGTGGACAAAGTACATATAGGAGTTATCTTTAATTCCTTTAAAAAGAGGATTAGTTGGATCAATCTTTATAGTATTCCACCCCACATGCGGTATCTTATAACCCCTCTTTTGAGGAAAGAGTTTAATAGGCGCCTCAGTTAAACCAAGTAGAGGAGTATCTCCTTCTTCGGAAAAGCTATTCATTAATTGCATTCCTAAACAAATTCCTAAGAAGGGTTTCTTAATCTCTTTAAGAAGGTCAATAAGATCTCTTTTTCTTAGTTCCGCCATAGCTGAAGAGGCTTCACCTACACCTGGAAAGATAACCTTATCAGCGGAGAGGATCTTATTTTTATCACTAGTTACAATAGCAATAGCACCTATGCGCTCAAGTGCATTTATAACAGATGTAATATTACCAGCATTGTAATCTACTATAGCAACCATTAAAGAACTCCCTTTGTTGATGGAAGCTCATTAGAACCTGGTATTCTTTTAACTGCATTTCTTAAAGCATGAGCAAAGGCTTTAAAGGCCGCCTCTGCTTGGTGATGAGTATTTCCATTTGTTACTTCAATAAATAGGTTACATCTAGCTGAATCAGTAAATGATTTAAAGAAGTGGTAGAACATCTCAGTGGGAAAACCTCCAACCTCTTCTCGCTTAAATTTAACATTGAAGATAAGGTCAGGTCGAGAAGAGAAGTCAATTGCAACTCTAGCTACTACATCATCCATCATCATAATGTCATAGCCATAACGAGAGATACCTCTTTTATCATCTAAAGCCTTATTTATAGCCTCCCCAAGAGAGATAGCAACATCTTCAACTGTATGGTGTTCATCTACCTCTAAGTCCCCATGCACACTTCCTTCTATATTAAAGCGAGCATGACGGAAGATCTGCTCAAGCATATGGTCAAAGAAGCCAATACCGGTAACTAAAGTTCCTTTTCCACTTCCATCTATATCAAGTGTAAATTTGATCTGAGTCTCTTTAGTTTTTCTCTCATAATGGGTAATTCTATGAAGAAGATTCTTCCAGGTTAATAAGAAGGCGATCTCAAGCCAAGAACTCGCCTTAAGGCACATATAAGCGTTTAAATCATCAAGGGAATCAAAGGAGTTCTTAGTTAATAATATACCCCTAGCACCCATCCTTTTTGCGAACTCCATATCAGCAATACAGTTCCCTATAAAATATGATTGCGAAAGGTCATAAAGGGGGGATTTAAACTCATCAAGCAGTTCTTTTTCACTCTTGCGATTAAGGCAACCATACTCTGATAAAGAGAAGTCAATAAATTGGTCACTAAAGACAATATCCTCCCTTTCCAGAGTATCAATTATTTTATTATGAACAGGTAAAAAGAGCTCCATGGGAAATGCAGGTGTTCCTACTCCAGGTTGATTTGAAACTAAGATAAGCTCATAGTCACACTCTTTTACGATAGATCTTAAAGCTTCAAAGAGATGTGGAAGATATGTGATCTCTTCAAAAGCTTTTATATATCTGCCGCAAATTATAACGCCATCACGTTTAATAAATAGAAGTTTTTTCTTTATTAGTTCACTCATTAATAATCCTCTTTAGTGCATCTAAGAACTTATCATTTTCCTCACTACTTCCAATAGTCACTCTTAAGCAATCATGACATCCAAATTCTGAAGAACGAAGGCGTACAACAACACCACAATCTAATAACTTTTTATAAATGAGCGGAGCCTCCTTAACTCGTATGAGTAAAAAGTTAGCATCAGATGGAAAAACTTTAATACCCATCTCTTCAAGTTGGTTTTTAAGCTTTTCTCTATCTCTTACAATTACACAAATATTTTCTTTTACTTTTTCCACATTAGAGAGTGCTTTGACTGCTGCTTTTTGAGATAAAAGAGGAACATTGTAAGGGTACTTTACATTATAAAGAAAGCTACAGATCTCTTTACTAGAGACACAGATACCAATGCGAGCACCTGCAAGGCCCCAAGCTTTACTTAAGGTACGAAGTAATACAATTCTCTCATTTTCTTGCATTAAAGTATAAGCAGAGGCCTTTGTTGAAAAGTCACCATAAGCTTCATCAACTACCGTTAAGCCTTGATTATGCTTTGCAATCTTCTCAATTGCTTCAAGTGAAAAAGCATTACCTGTGGGGTTATTAGGAGAACAGATAAAGACAAGCTTTGGCTTATATTTATCGATATCAGCAATTGCTTTTTCCACATTTAAAGCAAAACTCTCTTCTTCTAGATTTGATTCATATATCTGCACATCATTAATAGAAGCAAAGACCTTATAGGCTCCATAGGTTGGTGGGAATATTAAAGCAGAGTCTTTTCCAGGATTACAAAAGATACGAAATAGAAGGTCGATTATCTCATCTGAGCCATTACCAATTATAATCTGCTCAGCAGGATAACCAAAGGTACGACTTACCGCTTCAACAACTTCTTTAGAGTGTGGGTCGGGATATCTGTTTATATCCTTTACTTTAATAAACTCATTATAGTTTTCATTTGCATCTAAGTAGACTTCAGCTTTACCTTCGAAGTCATCACGAGCACACTTATAAGGGGAAAGGGAGAGAATATTATTCCTTATTAAATTTCTTACGCTCATCTGCACCTCACTTTTGCAGCTTCAGCATGGGCTGTAAGATTCTCAGATTCGGCCATCTGGATAACAGTAGGAGCTAAAGCATTTATTCCCTCTTTAGTTAACTCTTGTACAGTTATCTTCTTTATAAAGCTATCGACACTAACACCAGAAGAGTAACGAGCAGAGCCCGAGGTAGGTAGAGTATGGTTTGTTCCAGAGGCGTAATCGCCTGCAGATTCTGGGGAATACTGTCCTAGGAAGATAGAGCCTGCATTCTCAACTCCTTCTAAAAGTTCATTATAGTTTTCAGTGTTGATGATAAGATGTTCAGGTGCATATGCATTAATAATCTCTAGTAATCGATCATCACTTGAAACAGCTAGCGCTGAGGAGTGAGATAAGGAGGGGAGCATATACTCTTTACGTCCAAGCTTATCTATCTCGGATGAAAGTTTTTCATCAATTGCTGTATAGATAGAATAAGATTCATCTCTACTTTCACCTTTGATGAGTAAGATGACTTGGCTATCTTTGCCATGTTCTGCTTGAGATAGCAGATCTGTTGCGACAAATAAAGGGTCAGCTTTCTTATCAGCAACAACCATAACTTCACTAGGGCCTGCAAGCATATCAATTGCACAAAAAGAGGAGACAGCACTCTTAGCAAAAGCTACATACCTATTTCCAGGTCCAAAGATCTTATCTCTTTTTTCTATACTTTCAGTTCCATATGCAAAAGCGGCAATTGCTTGAGCCCCACCAACTTTAAGTACCTTTTTTATGCCGCATAGTTTAGCCGCATAAAGTATTGCAGGCGCAATCTTACCATCGCGTGCAGGCGTAGCAAGGATAATATCTGAACACTTAGCAATAGTAGCTGGAATTGAAAGCATAAGTACTGTTGAAAAGAGAGGAGCAGTACCACCAGGGATGTATAGGCCTACTTTATTAATAGGAACGATCTTTCTAAAGCAATGAACTCCACTTTCAGTATAAAGGTCTTCCCCCTTTACCAGCTGTGCACTATGGAAGGCATAGATATTTCTATATGCATGTTCAATTGCCCTTTTTAGGTTTTCAGGTACTTCATTTTCTGCACTTCTAAATTCAGATTCTGACACATATAAAGACTCAAGACGTGTATGGTCAAAGCGAAGAGCATAGTCATATAAAGCTCTATCCCCTTCTCTTTTTACAGTTGATAAGATCTCTTCAACTGCCTCCTTTACCGCTCTGTCATCTTCTCTTTTTCTCAAAAGGAGGGGTTCGTACTCCTCCTTTGAAGGTTCATAATAGAAAGGTATTACCATCGCTTTTACTCCGTCATCTTTTCAATATTCATTACCAAGATGCCTTCAGCACCCAGGGAGCGCAACTCTTCAAACACTTGCCAGAAGCGATCTTCAGAAATAACAGATTGCACAGATACCCAATTAGGATCCATTAGAGGAGTAACTGTAGGACTCTTCATTCCTCCTATAATGGAGGCCGCCTTTTCAAGTTGGTCTTTAGGTAAGTTAAAGAGTACATACTTCTTGTTTTTTGCCATATTAACAGCATCCATACGCACCATTAAACGCTTTAAGATGTCGCCTTTCTCTTTTTCATCCCTTTCAAAGTTCTTTCTTGCTACCATTACAGCTGAGGATTTATAGATAGCTTCAACCTCTCTTAAACCATTCATCTTAAGAGTTGTTCCAGTTGAAACAAGGTCACAGATGCAATCAGCAATTCCAATTTGAGGTGTTATCTCAACAGAACCTGAAACCTCTACAAAGGAGGCTTTTACCCCATTTTCATTTAATATCTTACCTAAGATACGCGGATAGGAGGTAGCTATCCTCTTTCCTTCTAAGCTCTTTAAGCCTTCATATTTAAAGTCAGAAGGAACTGCAATTGATAGTCTACAGGAGGCAAAACCTAAGTCTCTTACAACTTCAAGTTCATAGCCACTCTCATCATATTCATTTCTTCCAACAATTCCGATATCAGCAACACCATCATGTACATATGTTGGAATGTCATCATCTCTTACATATAGAAACTCTAGTGGAAAGTTTGTAGCAACCTCTCTAAGCACTCTTGAATCAGAGCCAAAGTCAATTCCACATGAGTGGATGATCTCTAAACTCTTTTCAGAGAGTCTACCACTCTTTTGAATAGCAATTCTTAATCTCTTTTCCTCTTCCATAGTTTTCCTCCTATCACCTAATTACAGAAAAACCTCCGACATGCGGAGGTTCCATGTATATAAGAAATCCAGCCATGTCAGATGGTAGTTATCAATAATGGTGGATATGATGCTTTTTATTAGTAATCATGGCCAAATGATAGCCACTTCACTAATAGAGGTCAATTGCTAACTTTCCTTTTTCAGTGAGCTTTTTAAATTGGTAGCGGCTACTTCAAAGAACGCTTTTAGCGTAGTCATCATATTCTTTCTAAGAGTTGGATCCGCTTCTTTTACACTTGAAAAGACAGAGAGTAACGCCTTAGGATGCTTCAATTCAAATGGTCGTGTGACATCAGCAGTAGAGAGCCAAGAGAAGACTGAATCGATAAAAAGGCTACGTTCATCTGCAGGAATAGAGTAAAGCCAACTCTTTAGTGATTTATCAAAGAGGTTAGCACTCGTACTAAGTTCATTAACCAAGACAAAGTGTACACCTAATACACGCCAAGAGTATGGGTCATGTTGGTAGATACCTATTTGAGAACTTTCAACAATAAGATGTTTCTCTCTTCTATCAAGTAGCATTCCTATAATAGATGAACGAGGGACGAAGGTGTGGATCTTTTCAGTAATCTCCTTGTAGCCAGTTGAAGAGAGGAAATCACTTAAGAAGCCAGGGCCATCAAAGTTATAGATAGCACTTATTCGCTCTCTTATCTTTTTACTTGCTTTTGCAGAGGAGTATACTGCTAAATTTCCACCCTTAGAGTGACCTGTAACAATTAGTTTTGAATTTGTTAAAGCGGCCTCCTCTTCTAGATACTTAAGCGCTTCCCTCTGGGCTGGGACTTCCGGGGAGAAGGACATGTTAAAATCCTCCTTCCATCCTATTACTGTATTATCAGTTCCACGAAAAGCTATTACATGAGTCTTATCTGGTAAAAGGATTGTATAAGCTGAGAACTGGATCTGCTCTTCTTGTGAAAATATATCACGAGAACGTGTTACTTCTAGAGAACCAAAGCGCTTTGAGTGGGAAGCCTTTTCAAGTAAATGACAATCATTAACTACACGAACTCGAAACTCCTCTTGTACCTCTTTAATTCCATTTTTAAGAAAACTCTTTTCAAGATAGTCCAATCTATTTGGAATCTTATCTTCTCTAAAATGAATATAAGAGAGAGAAGCTAGGATCAAAGCATCTACTTCACAAAATGGATATTGTGATAACTCGACATCACCAAGCCAATCTACATAATCTAGGATCGAATACTTCAATCCTTCTTTTCTGTCCATTCAGCCTCCGCAACTTTATTCTGCTTCTCCATCTTCTCATACCCTTTAACAATCTTTATTAAGCGATAACCCCAAAGTAGAGAGGTAAAGCCCGCAAAGATAAGACAGATAGCAACTATTAAGAAGAAGGTATTATTAATAAAGGTTGGGAATAAGAACATAATAAATGCAAAGATAATTGATAAAAGAGCGCCTGTTGAGATCCCATAGGTTTCAAAACCACTTCTCTTTATATACATAAGTTCAACAAACTCTGTAATAGCACTTAAAAGCAAATTGAGAGCTATAAGATAAACAACCCAAGAAGCAACCTCTGCACCTGTTGAAACTGCCGCAAAGTAAACAACTAAGATACCAATAAAAAGGTTTATTAGCGCTTTAATTAAGTTAGCTTTAAAGATTCCCCCAACCTGCTTTAAGCGAAAGGAGACAGAGAGGGAAAAGATACCTTCAAGTATTGTATAAATACCAAATGCAATTACTGCGATCTTAGCTACTGATTCTGGTTTTATTAGCATAAAAATACCACAAACAATAAGTAATAGACCGCAAACCATCCAAGACAAATACTTCTTCATATAAACAATCTCCTTGCAAAATGAGCGCACTCAGGTTATCGTCATTATTTATGTTAGCATATACACATCTACTATTCGATGCCGATGGCACCCTTTATGATTTTCATGCCACTGAAAAGATAGCATTAAAGCAACTTTTCGACCACTATAAGATTACCTCAAGTGAGGAAAACATCACCTTATATCATAAAGGTAATAGCCAGTGCTGGAAGCTCTATGAAGAGGGTTCTCTTTCAATGGAAGAGTTAAAAACTCTTAGAATTAAACTCTTTTTTGATGCGATGGGTTTAAAAGAGGACCCAAAAGAGGCTGGAGAACTATTTATTACATATTTATCAGAACATGGGATCTTAATAGATGGAGCTTTAGAGGTACTTAAAAAGCTATCAAAGTGCTATACGCTTGTTATGATCACAAATGGAATTGCCAAAGTACAAAGAGGACGACTTTTATCTTCAGATACTGAAAAGTACTATAGTAATATAATCATTAGTGAAGAGATCGGGGTGCAAAAACCCAATAAAGAGTATATGACTAAAACTCTTGAAAGGATTAAAGCAGATAAAGATAAGTGTCTAATAATAGGAGATAGTCTTACTTCCGATATCCAAGGAGGCATTAATAGCGGTATCGATACTCTATACTTACACCTAAACAAGGAAGCAGAGGGTGAAAAAGTGTGGAACTATGAGGCTAGTAGCTATAAAGAACTACTCTCCATCCTGCTTTAACTATTAACGCTTATTAGTTCGATATCAAAGATTAGAAGCTGGTTAGGCCCAACAGTACCACTTCCATACTCCCCGTAACCTAAAGATGGGTGGATCCAAGCTCTAATCTTCTCCCCCTCTTTCATCTCCAATACTACCTCTCTAAAGCCCTCAATTACGCTTTGAAGATTGTAAACAGAGGGATTAGATCTATCAGCAGTTCCCCCTTTAACATCCCCATTGAGTAGTACTAATTGATAGTAAACAGAGACTGTAGAGTTAGCATTTGGCCTTTTACCATCAGCAGAACCCTCTTTAAGAACTTCATATTGAACCTTATCACTTAAACTAACGACACCACTACGATGGGCATTTGTAGAGAGGAAAGACTCAGCCGCTGCCAAGTTTTCACTACTTTGTTCGTTGTAGATCGCTTCAGCCTCTTTTTGAAGTGCAGTCTGTACCTGCTGTAAGATATTATTTGACTCTTCAGTTGTATAGAAAGAACTATTATTAAGTGCATCATATATTCCCTTCATCATGTACTCCATATCGAAGCTAGAAAATGAAGAGGATAAAGATGAGGCCATCTGATAACCAGAGATATATGAAAACTGCTCTGCTAAAGTTTCAGGCTTAGGAAAAGAAGCAAAAGATTGCATTGTAAGTGGGTCATCTTCTACTGTTTCACTCTTTTCACTAGTAGTAGCAGTTACTTGAACTGGCGCTTCACTCTTTGTACAAGAGGAAAAGGAGAAAAGTAAAACAATAAAAGCGAGCGGTAAAAATGTATAACGCATCCTTATAATTCCTTTCCTTCTCCTACCCATTAGAAAAATATATCAGTAGAGTGAGCCATCGTCAAACAAAAACAGCTATAAAGAAAGTAGATATTTTTCTTTAGAAAGAGCGAAAGTTGTATTATATTTAAGGTAAGACCAATTATTAAGGAGGTTCTATGAATCTAACAGTAAGAGGCATTAACTATGTCCCTAGTCAGGAGACTAAGGACTTCATCGACAAAAAGCTTAAAAAAATAAGCTTTGCTGATGAATATCTCCAAGATCTAGACATTGCGATCAAAAGGGAGTCAAAGGGAATAGGTTTCCACATCGATGCCCTTCTCCACTTTAAGTGGAAGACTGAAAAGCTTGTAAGCTATGATTGCTATGAACTATATGAGGGCATTGAGCTTATCGCAGATAAGATTCAAGCTGCCGCTAAGAAGGAAAAAGAAAAAGTAGTTAATAATTAACTAAGGTGGACCTTAAATAATACTAGGCTATCTTCTCTCTAAAAATCAGGGGAAAAGGTAGCCTAGTTTCGTTTCTATCCTTTCATTAAGTGAAACCCTTCTAATTTAGAGTAGTTGCATTTAAATAGTAAAATTAATGGCTCAATTCTAACCAATCGCACTCTCTTTAAAGTACGATTCTTCAAACCGCCACTTTGCTTTTTTCAACGTTTTTTGTTCTGTCTGGAGAAATGCTACCGGAATTGATATTTCCCTTTACCATGTCCCGACACCGGCTCAATGACTCTATGTTCCACCAATTCTCTTAGAAGATCAGAGGCTCTGGATGCTTTAATATCAATCACTTTCATTACATCTGATCGCCCAAAGATCGTCTGGTCTGGAAACGCTTCACGAAGTTTCAAAACATAACTTGCTATTTTCGGCTGAAACAATTTTCTAATGTCCGGTTTTTCTACACCAATGTCCGGTTTTATCGCTTCAATGTCCGGTTTTTCTATTTCTTTGAATGTTCCACTGATATGCAATGTCCTGTTATAAAGAGGATGATTCTCGTTCAGAAGTAGATTGCGGAGAAACAGTTCAAGGTACTCTGTCGTTTTGTGAACACCATTTTTCAGATCATTATAGTTTGCCCTGACCAGCGAATTACGAAAATAACATGAATTCTCGGCAAAAATATCATTTGTAACGGCAAAGCCCAGCGTACGCAAATACTTGATGAAGAACACCGCTGTCGTTCTAGTGTTGCCTTCGCCAAACACATGGATTTGCCATAGCCTGGATACAAATAAGGCAAGATGGTGGATAATCTCATCCATTGAGAGATTCTTATAAGAGAACTTCTTCTCCTCTGAGAAATCATAGTCCAATGTTGCCCTTAGCTCCGTGGCACTGCCATAGAGTACAGTCGCTCCATTCAGCACCCATTCCTTCTTCGTGATGTTATAATCCCGAATACATCCTGCGTGTGAATAGATACCGGTAAAAAGCTTCTTGTGAATTGAGAGGTATTCATTAGGAGTGAAACTAAAAGCGCGCTCGGAAAGCAAAGAAGCAATCCGTGCAGACACCTTATCAGCTTCCTCAGTACGATCAGAAGCATCACGAGAAGGATTTTCCTCATAGTAAGTCTGCAAAAGTGCATTGGCCTCTTCAAAGGAAATCTCTCCCTCTATATTTCGAACGGCAATATGTAGCAGATATTCCGATGTCTTTAGCCCATCAACAGCCTGCAGTCCAATAGCCGTATGCCATGCATAGCCTTTATCCCGCTTTGAGGGTTCAGATTCTTTGATATACTCCTTAAATGGATCTTTGTTCACTCCATATCACCTCGCTTTTGTCTTTTTCCCATTGTCATAAATCCAACGTTTTTTAGAAGTGCAGTCCCACTTCAGTAACTCACCCTCTAGCTTGAGATACACAATTATCCTAACTCATAACCTTCAAGCCTAGGCTTCTTCTTACACCAGCTGTGCCACTCGTAAGTGATTCACTCAAGACAGAGTATACCACGCGTAGCTTGAATGAGCCATCATATACTTTTGGCATATTGCTGTGAAGAACTGCGCTTACTCCATATGTCTTTGCTTTGTGCAATAGTAGTTTGAAACTATCTAATCACATTTCAAGTAGCTTAGCCAATCAAGGATGGCTATCTTTCTCTATCAGTGCAACCTCTAGGTCTCTTATAAGGTCTTATTCCATTACCTTTATAATAGAACCCTATAACTTGATGGGATCATTACATACGGGTTCCTTTTTAATTGTCTTATTCGCTTAATATATGTTAAGCTTTTTTCATGCAGGATTTCACAGTACTCGATCTTCTAGATCTTGATTTAAGAGAACACAACTATCTTCATTTAACATGCCAAGCAGGACGTTCAGGGCTCTCTCGTAAGATTACTACCGCGATGATATCGCGTCCGGGTCTTCCACTTACTGGCTACTTTACAGAGTTCAATGGGAAGAGCATTCAGCTTATGGGTAAAGGAGAACAAGCTTACATAAACAAGCTTGAAAAGGAAGATAAATTTGAAAATGTAGAGAAGATTTTTACCTCAGAAATCCCCTGTTGCATTCTAACTGATGGAGGGAAACCTTCGCAAAAATTAGCAGATATTGCAGAGAGTAATGCAGTTGCCATCCTCTCTACAGATCTTAATAGCACAGACTTCTCTCGTCACGCTTTTGGTCTCTTAGATGAGGTCTTTGCCAAAACTGAGACGATACATGGAGTACTTGTTGAGGTCTTTGGTATAGGTGTCTTAATAACGGGAGATGCAGGAATTGGCAAAAGTGAAACAGCACTTGAATTAATTGAACGTGGTCACAGAATAATCTCGGATGATACAGTTAAATTAAAGAACATCTCTGACACCTATCTAATTGGAAGTGGAGAAAACCCAATGCTCGCTCATCATATGGAGATCAGAGGGGTTGGTATTATTAATTTAATTAATATGTATGGTGTTGGTGCGATCAGAGATAAAAAGCAAGTACAACTCTCTGTACACCTAGAAGAGTGGGACAACACAAAGAGTTATGACAGAGTGGGAGGTAGCCTTTCGGCTGAATTTCTAGGAATCACAATACCCCGCGTTGAAATTCCAGTACGCCCTGGAAGAAATATTCCTATAATCATTGAAACAGCAGCTAGAAACGAAAGACTTAAAAAACTTGGTTACTACTCTGCTAGAGAGTTTGACCAGAATGTCCTAGATTGGCTTGAAAGCGAAACTACCAGAAAGATGTACTACAATACTGATATAGATGAGGATAACATTGATGATAAGTAAAGAACTTACAGTCGAAACTAGAGCAGGAATACATGCCCGTCCTGCGGCACAGATAGTTAAAACAGCTCAACGCTTTAAGAGTAATATCTACTTTCAAAAAGATGATATGCGCATCAATGGGAAATCAATTATGGGTATTATCACATTAGGTGCTACATATAAATCAAAGGTACTTTGCATTTGCGAAGGAGAAGATGAAAACGAGCTTTTTAGTGCAATGCAAAAACTCTTTGCAAATCGCTTTGAGGAGTAGTAATGGCAAATGCATTAACTGAAGCACAGAAGCAAATACTACAGTTTATCTCCCTTTCTATGCTTCAAAGTGGCTCTACACCCTCTTTATGTGAAATTGCCAATGCTTTTAATATCTCACCTACCGGTGCCTTTTACCACCTTAAAGCTTTAGAGAAGAAGGGGCATATAACTATCTCAAGAGGTAAAGCAAGAAGTATTAAAATCCTTGATCCTTCTTTTAATCATCGTGCCGATATCCTCTCGATTCCACTTTATAAAACAATGCCCTATTCAGACCAACTGGAAGAGCAAACAAATAGCGAAAATATACAATTATCAACACTACTTTTAGATAAAGATAAAAAGTACTTTTGTATTACGATGGACTCAAACCAGATGGAAAACGCCGGCATTATAAAAGGTGATAAGTTAATCTTCGAAAGAGTCTCAAGTGCATGTGATAATGATATAGTTGCAGTCTCTCCGGGAGTTGCTGATAGCTGCAATGAGATCATGATAAGACGACTTAGACTTTCCAGAGGACGTTATGAACTAATACCTGAGTGTGACACTATTGGTGCGCTTATCTGTCAAGAGTGCCATATATATGGTATTCTTAGAAATCTTGTGAGGGCATATGAAAGGTAATGTTGCACTACTACTTGGTCCTGAAGAGGGTTTAAAACAAGAGTGGATAGATAAAGAGAAGAAAGAACTTGAAAAAAAATATCCAGATCTAGAAACCTACCTTTTTTTTACATTTGAAAGTGATGGAAGTGATGTGGCATCTGCTCTCCAAGGTTCATCTTTATTCTCCTCCCACTCCCTTGTTCTCCTTAAACACTTTGATCAAATTAAGAAGACATCTCCTCTTTTTAAAGAGTTGGTTAATTATTTAAAAAATCCAAATGAAGATTCCCATCTATTTATAATCTCAGACCAAGGGCCCTCCTCTGTCCCTTCTGAAATTTCAAAGCTTATAAATAAAGAGGACCAAATTGTTTTTTGGGAGATGTTTGAAAATAAGAAGAGAGATTATCTTCGTTCTCTCTTTAGAAGCGAAGGCTTTCAAATAGCAGAGGATGCTATAGACCTAATCTTAGAGTTAGTTGAAAATAATACAAGAGAACTTAAAGCTTGGTGCACCCAGCTTGTCATCTTCTTTCATAAAGATGAAAGCAAACGTGTTATTACAGAAGATGATGTATCTCAATATTTAACTCATACAAGAAATGAAGATGCCTTCTCCCTCTTTAATGCGGTTGCAGAGTGTAATCTAGCTCGTTCTATTGGTATTCTTAATAGAATCCTTAATGAGGATCCTCGCTCAGGCATTGGTATCATCTCCATTCTTCAACGTCAATTTAGGCTCCTTGAAAGCTTTAACTTAATTAAAGATAGAGAGGGGTTAGATGCTGCCTTTGAAAAGGCAACTGCACTTTCAACAAGTGCAGTAGGTCCTGCAATAAAGGGTATAAAAAATAAAAAGGACAGAGAACTCTTTCCTCTTGCTTCCAAACGTTACACCGCTCAAGATTGCTCCTCCATCATCTCATATTTAGAAGAGGTTGATATAACAATACGTCAAGCTTCAGGAGAGAGTGAACAGACTCTACTTGAACTTGTAATTCATACTATTATCAATGGAAAAGGGAAAAGAAGTCCTATTAAACTAGAGCGTGAGCTTATGGATAATTCGTTCCGCAACATTGATAGGTATTGAAGCTTTTTTAGCTAGCTCTTTGCTATCTAAAGCAAGAATACCTTCCACAGAGCCACACGCTTTCATTATTGCGGCACTTCTACTCTTTCCCACCCCTTCAATTGATTCAAGAAGGGCAAAAGAGGCATCACGACTACGCATTCTCTGGTTTGCACTAGTTGCAAAGCGATGGCACTCATCACGAACTGCAATTAAGATTCTTAAGGCAGGGTCTGCATTATCAAGAACTAAGTTCTCCTTTTCTCCAGGGAAAACAATCTCCTCATTCTTCTTAGCCAAACCCACTACAGGAAGAGACTCTAAACCTAAGATAGAAAGCATCTCATGAGCTGCATTAACTTGCCCCTTTCCTCCATCTATTAAGATAAGGTCAGGGAGGGGAAGGCCTTCATTAACCAGTCTTGTATAACGTCTACTAACAGCCTCTCTCATCGATTCAAAGTCATCAATACGTCCATCAAGAGTCTTCATATTAAAGTGTCTATAATCTTTAACTGAGGGGTTACCATCCTTAAATACAATTAGAGATGAGTTGGTATACTTACCAGCAAGCTGTGCGATATCAAAGCCTTCAATATGCTTAGGAACTGTAGGAAGCTCAAGTAGCTCTTTTAAGCGTTCAAGAGCTTTGCTATTGTCGATCTGGCAAAGACGTTTTTCCACATCTTCGCTAGCATTAACTTCAGCCATACGAAGGATGCGATAGTGTTTACCATCCTTAGGGAAGCTAACGTATAAACTCATCTTAAGCTCTTCGCGGAAGAACTGACCTAAAAGAGAAGCATCGATCTCATGGGAAACAAATAGTTCTTTTGGAAGAGAATCTCCATCACTATAGTATTGGACTAAGAAGGAGAGAAGAGTTTCCGTCTCATCACCTAAGCTCTCAGCTCTGTAGAGCGCCTTTCCAATTAATCGTCCATCTCTAATTTGCATAATGGAAACAGTACAGAGACTTCCACGCATTGCGATAGCGGCGTAATCACGAGAGATGCTATCAGCAGATTCAACTGATTGCTCCTTCTGAACACTCTCTAGAGATGAGATAAGATTGCGTTTTCTTGCCGCTTCTTCAAAACGCAGTGCTTTAGCATCCTCCTTCATCTCTTTTGTTAACTTTGTTATAACACTTCTATCATCACCCGATAAGAACTCTTTAATCTCATTTATATAAACTGCGTACTGTTTTTCATCGATAGCCCCTATGCATGGTCCTGAACACTTATGAATATGATAGTAAAGGCATGGTACCTTTCTCATCTTTAAAGGCCCTGCACAAAGACGTAAAGGGTATGAGGAGCGAACTAGCTCAAGATAGCTTTCAAGTGCTCCTGTTTGAGGGAAGGGGCCAAAATAAGAGGCACCATCAGGGACAAGTCTTCTGGTTTTATAGACGCGAGGAAACTTCTCCTTGGTTATCTTAATTAAAGGGTAACTTTTTCCATCTTTTAAAAGAATATTGTAGTGAGGATTATACTTCTTTATAAGATTGTTCTCTAAGACTAAGGCTTCATACTCATTACCTGTGATTATGTAATCAATATGGTCAATCTTCTCAACTAGAGCTGCAGTTTTGGCATCCCTCCCAGATAAAAAGTATGAAGATACACGACGTTTAAGGTTCTTAGCTTTGCCAACATATATTACCTTATCATCCTTATTCTTCATCAAATAGCAACCGCTATTTTCGGGAAGGTTATGGGCCTGTTCTTTTGCACTCATGACATATATAATAGCTAAAGCTTAATAGGAAGGAAAGAGCAGAAATGGATGCATATAGTACTCTGTTTTCTTCATTTAACGAGGAGATACAGCGTTTCTTTAACAACTTATTTGAAGAGTATCACTTTACAGTGGCAGAGCGTCTTGCACTCTTAAAAGATGAAGCTGACCTTCTAATGGCTGATGAGAGGGATCTTCTTTCCGTTTTTGATCTAACTAAAGCTGATAAGCTACAAGGCAAGAGAAGAAAAGAGGAGCTAATGAGACAAGAGAAGAGCTATATGCATTCTCTTCGTTATAGCGAAACCGACTACTCTACTTTTACACCTCCTCCAATAAAGCGAAAAAGAGAGACTGTTGATACTGTAGCTGATGAAAACATAGCTCTTATGGGACGTTGTCCTTGTCCAGTCGATGGAGAAAAGACACGTTGTTGTAAACTTGTCACATTAGATGCAGTTACCGGGTGTAACTTTGGTTGTGCTTACTGCTCTGTACAATCTTTCTATAGCGAAGGCAAGATAAGAGCAGTATCAAACTTAGATGAAAGACTTAAAACTATAGATACCTCATCAACTTGGCATATAGGTACAGGGCAAGCTTCCGACTCTCTCTTACTTGGAAATAGCCACAATACACTCACAAACCTTGCTACATTTGCAGCAAATAATAGCTCCATAATCTTAGAACTTAAAAGTAAGAGTGCTAATAGAGACTTTCTTAAAGTAGATACACCACGCAATATGGTCTTTACTTGGTCACTAAATGCTAGGACTATAATTGAAAAGGAAGAGCACTATACAGCCTCTCTTGAAGAGAGGATAAAAAGTGCTCGTCTAGCTGCTGATAAAGGGGCATTAGTAGGCTTTCATATCCATCCTATGGTCTTCTTTAAAAATTGGCAAAACGAATATAAAGAGGTTGTTTCTCTTATAGTTAATAACTTCTCCTCTGATGAAATATGTATGATAAGTATGGGGACACTTACATTTACAAAGAGTGTCCTTAGACAGATGAGAGAGAAGCGAAATAAGACAAAAGTTCTTCTGATGCCACTAGAGGAGAGCGCTGGTAAATATACCTACTCAAATGAGATAAAAGATGTTATGTTTTCAACTGTATATCGCTATTTTCCACAGGAATTTAGAGATAATATATTCTTCTACCTCTGTATGGAAGACCCCTCCCTCTGGCCCTCTGTCCTAGAGAGGGAGTATAGCTCTGATGCAGAGTTTGAAAAGGATATGAAGAGAGCTTATTTTGAAAAGGTGAATAGATGTATAGCAAAGTAAAGCTGGAAGAGAAACAAAGGGAGTACTACAAGAATTTAGCCCAAGAGAAGCTCTTAACAGATAAAGAGAGAGCACAACTCTACGAGAGAACTAGAAAAGATATAGAGAAGATGAAAGCGGAAGCTGAGGTCTATCGTACTCAAGCTAAAGATCTATCTGAAGCTGCAGATGACCTTGCGGCAAGATTAAAAGACACTGAAAATAGTTCAAAAGTAAGACGTATTATTCCAGCGGCTCCTGCTAATAACACGATCGACTATCAAGAGGCTAAAGCCGAAAACTTTGCCAAAGGGATGAACTTCTACAAGCTCTTTCTTATTCTATTCATAGGTAGCTTTGTTGGGGTAATAGTTGAGTTAATCTGGTGTTTAATTAGACATGGACACTTTGAAAGTCGTTCAGGCTTGGTCTATGGTCCCTTTAATTTAGTCTATGGAATTGGTGCCCTAGTATTAACAGTAGCGCTATTTAAGTATAGGAATAAAAGCGCTATCTACTCATTTGTAGGAGGCTTTTTAACAGGCTCTGTAGTTGAGTATTTCTGCTCCTTCTTTCAAGAGAAGTTATTTGGTTCAACCAGCTGGGATTACTCAAATATGCCATTTAATTTAAATGGAAGAATCTGTCTACTCTACTCTATCTTTTGGGGACTTTTAGGCATCCTTTGGATAAAGAACCTATATCCAAGGATCGCAGAGATAATCTTAAAGATCCCCAATAAGGTGGGAAAGATAACAGTCTATGTTCTTTTAATCTTCATGCTTTATAACTCAGCAGTCTCTGGCATTGCTGTCTTTCGTTGGAAAGAGAGGGTTGAAGGGTTAGCCCCATCAAATAGCTTCGAGCGCTTTATAGATGAACGCTTTCCAAATGAAAGAATGCAAAAGATATATGCAAATTTAAAGTTCAGTTAACAAAAAATAGCACTGCTATCTTGAACTTCAAGAAAAGATATGCATAATTAAATAACACTGCTATTTTTTAGGAAGGTAATTTTGTTAAAAAGCGATGAGACCAAAAGACATCTTTTATTAATTGCAAAAGAAGAGTTCTTGGAAAAAGAATTTAACAACGCCTCTGTTCGTAATGTTGCAAAAAAAGCCGGATTAACAACTGGAGCAATTTTTAGATATTACAAAACTAAAGAAGAACTATTTAATGCATTAGTAGCTCCAGCCGCAGATACCTTAATAGAGCACTTTAAAGAGGCACAAAAGGCTCATAATGATCTAATTTCTGAGCAAAAAACAGATAGAAGCATAGAGCTCTCAACTGATTATCTAAATCAATTTATTAGGTATATTTACTCCAATTATGACGCCTTTAAGCTAATCATTTGCTCATCAGAAGGAACCAAATATGATTCCTATATCCATGATCTAGTAGAGTTAGAAGTATCGCAAAGCGAACTCTATTTTGAAAAACTTAGAAAATTAGAGAAGCTAGAAGGCAAAGTAAGTCATGAACTACTCTATATGATAACCAGTGCATATTTTACTGCAGTTTTTGAGACTATAAAGATGAACATGAATGAAGAAAGAGCAATTGAGTATGTAAATGAACTTGCCTCTTTTTTTAATCATGGTTGGATGGGACTATTAAATTTTAAATAATATTTTTTTATCAAAGAAGTTAGTTAAAACTAACACAAAAGGAGAATTTTATGGATCAAAAAGAGAACAAATGGACAGTTAAAGATGTTATTACTACAGTTCTACTTTCCCTATTACTTATTGTAATACAACTTGTTATTAGCATGGTATGCATGGTAAACAATTTCGTTAGCATGGTTCTTTCTGTAGGAATTACAATGCTCTTTTGCGCACCTGTCTATTTTTTAATGGTTACACGCATACATAAACACTTTGTTTCACTAATATACATGACTTTCTTAGGTGTTATTTTTCTCTTAATGGGAAATTGGTACTTGCTTCCATACTACATATTAACTGGTATTATATGTGAAGCAATTCTTTGGAAAGATGGGTGGAATGATAAGAGGAAAATTACAATTGCCTGGACTGTTTCAAGTTTGCTATATAACGGTGTAAATCTATTACCTCTATGGTTTTTTTGGGATACATATGAAGCATTTGCAAAGTCTAGTGGAATGAGTCAAAGCTATATCGATGCTTTTATTCACTACTATTCTTCACCCTACTACCTTACATTTATCATTGTTTTTACAACACTCTTAGGATTTATCGGAAGTCTAATTAGCTGTAAGTTGATCAACAAGCACTTTAAGAAAGCGGGTGTCTTGTAATGTACCAAAAAGAAGTAGCAGTTCCTGTAAAGCTATGTGCTTTTTTCTCTGCACTAATTGGAACTTCGTTAAAAGCAAATACATTACTAACATTCGTTTTAGTAATAGCCTGTTTTATACAGCTTGTCTCTCAATATAAATGGAAACAGCTATTATCTTACCTCCTCTTCTATCTTTTTCTTACCCTGCTTTTATATCTTATTCGATTTCATAATCTTCGAATGCTCATTTTTTCAGAGTTCTATGTTTTGATGGTTTGGAATCTATTTCCTGTGTTTATTCTTGGATGGGATCTAATAACGACTCCCCCTGGTTCTGTTTCTGCATTTCTATCACGCATACATATTCCAACTAATATGATACTTGGCCTCCTTGTGATATTTCGCTTCTTTCCAACAATGAAAAGTGAATTAAATGGCGTAGTTCTCTCCATGAGAAATAGAGGAATTACTAAGCCAATTAGAATCCTCTTACACCCAGCCATAACCTGTGAATATCTATTAGTTCCACTTCTTTTACGCTCTCTTCAAATAGCAGACCAGCTATCCATATCTGCAATAGCAAGAGGAGCAGAATCCCCAACAGGTAGAAGTAGTTATTATGAAAAGGAGATGACTTTAAAAGATTACTTTCTTTTAATCTTCTGGGTCCTTTTAACTATATCATTTATCCTCTTTAAAGGTAGATACATATGATAGTAATGAAGGATGTATCATTCACTTATGAAGAGAGTGAAAGAGGTGTTTCTAATATAAATCTAGCTATAAAGGATGGGGAATGTGTGCTCCTAACAGGGCCCTCAGGAGGTGGAAAAACTACAATTACACGGCTCTTAAATGGATTAGCCCCTTCGTATTTCAATGGCCAAATTAGCGGCTCTATCTTCTTAAATGAAATACCATTTGACCAAATTCCTCACTATGAGTTAGCCCATCAAGTAGGTAGTGTATTCCAAGATCCTAAAAGTCAGTTTTTCTCCTCTGAATTAGCTGGTGAAGTAGCTTTTGCATGTGAAAACTACGCCCTTCCTCTCATTAACTTAAAAGAGCGCACTGATGCAGCAATTAACTACTTCTCTCTTGATAAATTAAGAAAGCAAAACTTAGATACACTTTCTAGTGGGGAAAAACAGAGAGTTGCTATTGCATCAGTCTATGCCCTTAACCCTAAAATCTACATTTGTGATGAACCCACCTCTAATTTAGATGAAACAGGGGTAAAACAGTTAGCTCAAATACTAGAAAAACTTAAAAAAGCGGGGTGTACTCTTGTAATTGCAGAGCATAGGCTATCTTATCTATGTAATATTGCAGATCGTTTTATATACATTAATGAGGGTAAAATTATCTGGCAAAAAACTTCTCAAGAGATGCAGGCTTTGAAGCCTAGCCAATTAGAGAAGTATGCATTAAGGGAGATCATTCAAAGTGAATATAAATGTCAGGAAGCTATTCATTTAACAAATACCACCTTATGCGTAAAAGCTCTTTCCTGTAAAAAGAAAAAGAAAATCATTTTTTCATCTCTTAGTTTCTCATTAAAAGAAGGTGAAATATGTGCACTTACTGGTGATAACGGTGCTGGAAAAACAAGCCTCGCTTTAATTTTAGCCGGCTTATCTAAAGAGGCAAATGGAGTTATTACGGTAAACGGGAAAAGAGTAAGAAGAAAAGAGAGGAGAAAACTTTTCTATTATAGTGCAAATGATACAACCACACAGTTTTTCACAAACAGTGTTACAGAGGAATTACTCCTCAATTTAAAAAGGACAGAGGAGGTTAAAGAGAGAGGGAGGAAAATATTAAAACAATTAGGGATTTATCAATACAAGGATGCACATCCTGCAACTTTATCAGGAGGAGAAAAACAACGTCTAGCTGTTGCTTGTGCCCTTACCTCTGGTAGAGATTTTCTAATTTTAGATGAGATAACAAGTGGATTAGATGGTGGCAATATGAAAATAATTGCAGATGTATTAAAAGAGAGTGCAAGGGAGCAGAAAACTATCCTGCTTCTCACTCATGATAAAGAATTAATAACTGCTTGCTGTAATAGAGTAATAAGAATAACTAAAGGATAAGGGCTGTTATGCTCTCATAATCGATTTCCCTTTACTATCTAAGATACAGATCACAGGAAAATCTTCAATTTCTAATAGAGTAAGCGCTTCAGGACCTAGTTCACTCCAAGCTACTGGAGTCACACTCTTCACCTTACTTGCATATAGAGCTCCACAACCACCATAAGCTTGTAAATAAAGTCCTTTATACTCTTTTACCGCTTCAACAACAGCTTGGCTTCTTGGACCTTTTCCAACCATAACTCTAAGCCCTGCTTTAATTAAAGAAGGAGAGTAAGGATCCATCCTTTGGCTAGTCGTGGGACCACAGGCTCCAATGACATAGCCATCAGGTGCAGGAGAAGGTCCCATATAGTAGATAGCATTACCTTGATATGTAAATGGTGGCTCTTTACCCTCTTCAAGAAGAGCATATAGACGTTTATGTACTTGGTCTCTTCCTACATAGAGAGAACCTGTAAGGAGTACTTCATCTCCGGCATCTATCTTTAAAAGTTCAGCTTCACTATAAGGAAGACTAAGCGTTCTCTTCATAAACCCCACCCTTTAAAGTAATGATAACTTTTCTATCAGCCCAGCAGTTAACACTAACTGCTAGAGGCAAGCCTGCTATATGGGTAGGCATATATTCAATTGAGACACTAAGGCAACTATTTTTGCCACCAAGCCCACCTGGACCAATATTTAAAGAGTTAACCTCTCTTAATATTCTCTTTTCAAGCGCGCTATATCTTGCATCCTTATTCTCTACACCTACATCTCTAAGTAGTGCTTTCTTACTTAAGAAGGCCGCTTTTTCCATCGTACCCCCAACTCCAATACCCAAAAATACAGGAGGACAGGGTTTACCACCCGCTTTCTTCATGATATCTAAAACAGCTTCAACCACTGCATCTTCACCACCAGTTGGACGCAGCATCCTCACTGATGAACAGTTTTCAGAGCCAAAGCCTTTTAACAGGATTCCAATAGTAATATCAGAGCCATCTACTATCTCACTGCTAAGAGAGAGCGGCATATTGGTTTTTGTATTCTTTCTATCATAGATAGGGTCAGAAACAATACTCTTACGAAAGAAGTACTTCTCTGCTGCATTTTTACACCCCTTTTCGATCTCACTAATAAGGTAAATAAGATCAACAGAGGCCTCTTTTCCAATAGACAAAAGAATTGTAAACATCCCTGTATCTTGGCAAAGAGGTAAAGGGGACTCCTTTGCCTTCTCGATGTTCTCTTTAATACGAGTTAAAACAGTAAGGCCTAGAGGATCATCTTCGCTTTTTAAAGCAGCTTCTATTGCTTTCTCCACATCAAAAGGAAGGATACGAACTGCCTCACCTAATCGCTTCTCAATTAAATCAGATAGCACTTTCTTTTCCTTTAAGTAGATGGTTTGTATAAAGCTTTATAAAGGTAAATGAAACAATTAGTCCAACTACTATTCCACCCATATTTGCACATAGATCTAAGATATCACTACTTCTATTAAAGAAAGGTTGAATTAATTCAAGAAGTAAGCCAAATAGAGTACAAAGAATAAAGGCGCCTATTAGTACTTTTATATTACTTTTAAAAAGTCCTTTCTCCTCATTAGGAGAGACAAAGAAGCTTAAAAAAGCAGAAATTGCTAAAAGAGCATAAGAAGCTAGATGAGCTATCTTATCAGAGGGAGGAGATGGCAGAGATGATGCTGGCATTAGAGAAAAGACAGCAATAAGTAAAAGCATTACAGAGAGCATGATAACTCCTACTCTTCTAATGATGCATGTATAGTCACATTTCATATTTTCACCTTATCAAAATCAAAGTAATCACTCAAGATTAGACCCTTGGTAAAGCCCTCTCTTTTCCATATAGCTATCAAGAGAGGCTAAGATATCTCTTTTATCAGGGTAATGCAGTGGCGCAGTTAGACGAATATCACTCATATCACTAGTTAATCGATCCACAATTATCTCTTGATTTAAGTAAGAGAGGAAGATTGCTAAATCCTCTATATGTCTTCTTACTGAAGAGAGGGTTAAACACCCATCTTTAAGATACTCTCTTTCAAGTTCTGTACCCTTAGCAACTAATAAATTATGAACTTTAACTCCATCGCAAGAGCATTCATTGATAATCTTAGCGCATTTAATGTAATCATCTCTTCTATCAAAACAGGGCATAAACATTACATGGGCAGTAACCTTAATCCCCTTCTCTTTAAGTAGCGCTACCGCCTTATTAAAGCACTCCACATTATGCCCTCTATTAATTCGTTTGAGTGTATCATCAGAGCTACTTTGAAGCCCAAGTTCAACCCAAACTTCCCTATCTTTAGTAATATATGAGGCAAGTAATGAAGCGATCGATTCATTTATGCAATCAGGACGAGTTGAGACTATAAATTGTAAGAAAGGACCACAAGATAGCGCTCTATCATAGATAACTTTAAGGCGCTCTATGGGCGCATAAGTGTTACTAAAAGCTTGAAGATAAAGTGCGGCATGCTCTGCTTTATAGCGATAGTGTATAAAGCGCTTACCCCGCTCTATCTGCTTTTCAATAGACTCAAGCAATAGAGGTGAAACGCCATCATCAGCACCCCGCTGGTAAACAGCACTTGCACCGGTACCATCACAAAAGATACAGCCACCCTCTTTATTATTATCTCTATTTGGACAAGAGAAGGAAGCATCAACTCCTATGCGATAGAGTGGAAAGCCATATCGTCTTTCATTTTCAGCTGAGAGAGTATTCCAATGCCTCTTCATTTTACTCTTAATGCGAGTGCGATCTCACCCTTACTTGAAACTCTAAATAGTAGTTCTAGATTACCAAAATCAGAAGATAGCCCCAAAGATAGATTAACTCCAGCTCGAATACTTTCAAGTGAAGAGAAAGGAATGAGAGAAATATCTCTCTCTATTATAATGCCATCTGAACTTTCTCGAAGGGGAAGTGAGGTGCCATTATCAGCTAAAACAAAGACACCTCCACTTACATAGAAGCCATAAAGCAGAGAATTAAGATTCTTTCTATAGCCTACATCTGCATAGAGACTATCGGATGAGAGAGTTCCAAAGTAATTACTCTTATAGGAAGAAGCAAGTTCATAGGGGTAACGAGAGGTAAAAATAGAAGCACTATAATCTATATATGAGCCACCTTTAATTCGTTTAAAGCCACTAAGATCACCTTTAAATGAGTAACGAAAGATATCTTCATACCCCACTTTTAATTCAAGCTGAACATTGTTATAGGACAAACTTGTAATGATATCAGGGCTCAAAGAGCTATATTGGTATGAAAAGATTAAAGAAGGGATAACATGATTATTATCACTATAGAAGGAGACGGGGTCACTTCCATACCTTCTCTCGCCAGAGAGGAAGTAGCTATCTAAAGATAGTTCTGTCTCTAAGTAGTGCTCTTTTGATGGCATATAGGCAAGTCCAAGAGATGTACCAAAATTCCAATCACTACTTGAATAGCGGTGGACTAAATAGCGAGAGCTAACTGAGCTATAACCACCATAGCCCCCATAGAGAGAAGAGGTAAAGAAGAGATCTTTAGTAAAAGGAGCCTTTACTGTAGCTGCTACCATATTATTTGAACCAACTTTTGCACCTACATCTATAGTTAAAGAGTTTAAATTCAATGTAGTTGAAAGTGATAGCGAAGGATCAAAACCAAAAGAGAAGCCATCTACAGGGGAGAAGGTCGTAAAGGCACCACCAGTAAATCCAACAAAGAGTACCGATTGCATCGACAGATACTCCTCACTATTTACACTTATAGTATTGCCTTTAACTGTATAAGTAAGACTCTTTAAATTCTCTCTTCTTCGTATAGTTTCAAGTAGTTCATCAAAAGAGGAGATAAATTCATCGTTATACTCCTTAGAAATAAATGGAGTAAAAAGAGAGGAGTATTTCTCTCTTATTAAAGGTGGAAGACTAAAACTTATTATCTTCTCATATCCTCTCTCTTTATATGAAGGAGAGGGTTTATCAAGGGGAAGATATGGTTTTAAAGCCTCTGCAATCTGGTCAAAAAGCTCAGCATTATCTCTTGTAAAACGATAACCTGCTTCTAATATTCCAATTGAATCGGAAAAACCAACAACACTTATATCTCCAGTTGGTGGGATGATAAGGTAATCAGCTAGATCATATTGTTTAATTACAGAGGTCTGGGTATTTAAGATCATATACTGCACGATAACTCCTGAGAGAGTATCAAGTGAGTCAGAGCTTTCAGCCTTCTGGCGTACATTTTCATTTACATCTACGCCAATTATGATATCAGCACCCATCTCTTTGGCTAAATCTGCAGGGAAGTTATCAACCATACCGCCATCTACTATGTAGCGGCCATCTTCAAGGATATAGGGTGGAAATACTATAGGCATTGACATAGTAGAACGCATTGCATCAAAGAGAGAACCAGATGAAAATACAACCTTTTCTCCACTCTTAAAGTCTGTACCTACAGTTCTATAAGGAATTGATAACTTGTCAAAGTCGTCAATTGTAATAACCTTACTAATAGCTTGCCTTATCATCGCATTTATCTTTACATCGGATAAAATTGAATTAACTTGCCCTATTCCTTCACTTCCATATTCAAGTGTTATGAGATTTTTATCAAAGAAGTTATAAGCTCTTTCAGCGGAGCTATAAACAGGCTGTGTCATATTAAAGACGGTAGAGAAGAAGTTCTGCTCCATAATAAAAGCAGCAAGTTCGTCCCCTGAATAGCCTGCGGCATAAAGGCCTCCCACTAAACCACCCATACTAGTTCCTATGACCATATCGGGGTAGATTCCCCTCTCTTCAAGGGCTTGAATTATAGGCACATGCATAAAGCCTCTCGCACCGCCCCCAGAGAGGACTAATGCGATCTTGGGTCTAGCTGAAAGAGGCAAAAGGATTGTTAAAACTAAAAGCAGGAGAAGAAGTCTTTTTTTCATAGAGATCTCAAAACAGAAGAGACGAAGTTTCTATTTCCATTGTTAAAGGAAAGAGCATCCATCTCTTTTCGGGCAGGAAGCTGTAAGCGATTAACATAGAGGTACCCCTCTCCTGTTGCTATACAAAAACCTCTCTTTTTATCAAATGATACAACAGTACCAGCCGCTTCTTTACACTTTACCGCTTCTATCTCAAAGCCACTTCCACTTACACCTGTTAAGTAGATAGGTTCTCCAGCATAAAGAGCAGTTGCTTTAGGCCATTTCTCTGTAGCTCTAATAGTGGCATGTAAAGCTGAAGCACTTTTATTAAAATCTAAAAGACCAGCTTCCTTTGTTATCATATGAGAGTATGAGGGACTGCCTTCCTGCTTATAGCTTTTATAAGAAGAGGGAGAAGAGAAAAATGCTTCAGAAAGCTTAGCCGCCTCATGAGAGACTCTCTCTTCTAGAGAGGAAAGAGTTTCTCTTCCATCTAAGGGAAATGAATAGGTTGTAAAGATATCACCCGCGTCACACTCAAGTGCAATCTTTTGTATAGAGATAGTACACTCTCTATCTTGGTTTATTATCGTCTCAAAGAGCGGGGATGGACCTCTATACTTAGGTAATTGAGAGGGGTGGATATTATATGTAGAAGAGAATAGCGATAAGAACTTTGGTCCAAATATCTTTCCATAGCAAAAGGAAACAAGAGTATCTGCACCTGTTAATGAAACCTCTAAGCGAGCAACAGAGCCAAGATGAGCAGGTGATGAAACCGGAAGCCCCAGCTTAGTAGCAGCTACTTTAATTGGAGAAGGAAGTAACTCTTTACCCCGCTTTCCTGGTGCATCAGGAGCGGTTAAAACAGCTTTTACAAGCCCCATCTTATTTAATGTTTCAAGTACAGGAACAGCTATCTCTCCTGTTGCTGCAAAGAGTATTTTCACCTTCTTTTTCCCTTTTTATGTGCTCTTTTTTCATAGATATGAACTACCTTATCTCTCTCATCTTTATCTAGACGATCGATAAAGAGTTTTCCATCTAGATGGTCATTTTCATGTTGAATAACACGTGCAAGTAAACCATCAGCTTTAAGAGTAAAGGGCTTTCCTTTTACATCTTTAGCTTGGATGGTAACGCTCTTAGGACGCATTACATCATGATAAACACCAGGCACAGAGAGACATCCCTCTTCATAGGGTACCATCTCTACGCTGGTTTCTATTATTTCAGGGTTAATAAAGGCAAGGCGTTCATTTGGATTTTGATGAGTATCAACTACAAAGATACGAGAAGAGACTCCAACTTGTGGAGCTGCAAGCCCTACGCCATCCGCTTCATCCATCGTCTCAAACATTGCATTTACCAGTGTTTCAAGCGCTGAATCAAATTTATTAATTTCAGAGGTGCCTTCACGAAGTACCTCATCTCCAAGTGTATATATATCAAGCATGCTTAAAGTTTAGCTAAAGGAGGTAAAGAGGGTCAACATCCACTTCAATATAAACAGAAGAGGGAATTTTATAGAGTGAAAGTGCTTTTTTTACAATACGAGTTAGTAATCTAACATCTTTTGAACTGAGTAAGATCTGATAACGATAGGAGGTAGCTTTACGATAGATGATGCATGGCTGGACACCTATAAGATGCGCCACCTCACCCTTTTCAAGCTTATCTATTATATGCTTAATAACTTCACCCAAAGCTAAAGCGGCCTCTTTTGCACTCTCCTCCCTTTTAGAACGGGCAACTAAAGAGACCATCCTGGAAAATGGTGGATAACCAAGCTCCTTACGAATAGCTAGTTCTCTTTTATAAAAGAGGTCGGTTGTATTATTTTTAACTGCATTTATTGCATCATCATCTACTCTGCAAGTTTGAATTATAACATGCCCATCATCACGATAACGGCCACAGCGTCCTGCAACCTGTTTTAAAAGAGAAAAGGTGTGTTCTTCAGAGCGGAAATCAGGGATAGAGAGGGTACTGTCTGCCATAATTACACCAACAAGCCTAAGAGATGGGAAATTAAGCCCTTTAGCTACCATCTGGGTTCCAAGAAGTATATCTATCTTCCCTTTTTTAAACTCATCAAGTGTGCTCTTTACTATCTTAGGTTCCCCAGAGGAGACATCAGTATCTAAACGAGCAATTCTAGCAAAGGGAAATAGCTTCCTTACCTCCTCCTCGACCTTCTCTGTACCAAAGCCAGCAACAGACATATCAGTTGAACCACACTCTGGGCATTTATCAACTAATTTTTCACTATAGCCACAGTAGTGGCATACCAGCCTATTTTCTTTTTTATGGTATGTAAGTGCTACAGAGCAGTTAGGGCACTCAAGCACGTGACCACACTCATTACAGTGGTAGTAGTATGTATAACCTCTGCGGTTAAGAAATAGGATAGTACCTACCTTATCATGAAGCGCTTGTCTTATATTCTCTTCAAGATAACGAGAGATACTTCTCGTCTCTTTAAGCATATTTACAATGTCAATTTGAGGTTCTGCTCCCCCTGCAGGACGCAGCTTTAATTCAAGTCGTTTAATGCGTCCTTCCTCCATCATTTGCCACGCCTCCATAGAGGGGGTAGCTGAGCCCATTACCAGAGAAATACCATTCATTTGGGCCCTTTTTTGAGCTACTTGTCGAGCATGATAACGTGGAGTTGAACCACTCTTATAACTAGACTCATGCTCTTCATCCATTATTATCAGGCCAAGATCTTTACAAGGAGCAAAAACGGCAGAACGCGCTCCTATTATAAGATCAACTTCACCATTAATGATCTTCTGCCAATATTTAAGGCGCTGTGAAGGTGTAAGAGCTGAGTGAAGTAAAGCTACACGAGAGTGAAAACGAGTGTAGACATCTTCCGATAGCTGGTGTGTTAGCGTTATCTCCGGAACTAAGTAAATAACCTGCTTTCCCTTAGCAATTACCTGCTCTGCTTGACGAAGGAAAACTTCACTTTTACCTGAACCAGTTATCCCATAAAGGTAGTAGATCCCGTTTTCTTTAGAGATGGCCTCAATAGCCCTCTCTTGTTCATCAGTTAACTCTTTAATTGAATGAAAGGCATCCTCCTCTTCTCCAAAAAGGGCATTATCACTCTCTCTTCGACCTGAGGGTATCATAATAGAGAGGGCTTCACCTTGAGAGCAGAGGTACATATGACTCATCCAAGCGGATAACTCTATTAGCTCTTTTGTAAAGATCGCTTCTTTATCAATTATGCGCTTTATATCTTTAACTTCATAAGGTAGTTCTCTATCCTCTTCTAAAGCAATAATAAAACCAGTAAGCTCTCTTTTGCCAAAAGGGACTACTGCCCTTTTTCCAACAGAAGCCTCTAGTGAGGAGGGAATATGATAGGTAAAGGTAGAATCAAGAGGGAGAGGAAGCAAAAGAGTTGCAAGCATTAGCGCTCCGTCCTTCTTGTTTCGATACCAACTAAAGTAGAGATATGTTGTAGATCATTCCAAATTGCTCTCTTAAGGGAGCTATCTGCTAAGACTTCACTTGGTGAGTAGGTTGAAATAGCCTTTATTCCTTTATAAATAAACTCTTTTTTACCATCCGTAGCAAGCTTTGCCATCTTAGCAGTTGGAGAGAAGAAGACTATACATTTAGGTTTAGTTGCTTCAATTTGTTCATCAAGTAGCTCTAAACACCCTTGAGGAACCTCATCAATATGCCCTGGGCACTTAATTAAACTAGTAATGCAAGCTTCACTAGTTGCAAGTTTAATGGAATCTAACCACTTTTTAAAAAAGTCCATTTCTATATTTGAGAGAAAATCTCCATTACTAAGCATATAAGGAAAAACAAATAGAACTAAGGGTTTCATAACCCCAGCTTGCATTCTAGTAATGGAATTTCTATTCATCCAAAGTGGACATGAGTGACAGTTGAGATAGCTATCACGAAGAGAGAAGCGCATAATCTTTCTTTGAGGAGTAGAGGCTACCTTTTCCTCCTCTTTCTTATCTTCTACAGAGTAATTTTTTATAACATTTCGCTCCGCAAAACCATCTTTATTTATAATACGTTCTGCTTCATCACTAAGAGAGAGGAGATACTCTATTGCACTATTATCAGCCATTAAACTCCTCCTCAAACCATCTATACTCCTCTTCATCATAGGAGATACGAGCTAAATATAGCCCATCGGAGGGAGCTGTAGAAAGAGCTTGCGAGCGATCTTTAGCTTCTAATCTTCGTTTAAACTCCTCTATAGGAGCTTTTTGAGAAGCTAAAAGTAACATACTTCCTACCATTGACCTAACTTGGTGGTATAAAAAAGCATTACCTACAACTGTATATCGGTAATAACGTTTATTATACTTATCCTCCCCTTCACTCCAATAGGATTCGTATATATCACGAAAGTGTGAGGGAGAAAGATCTCGAGCAGAAGCAAAGGTTGTAAAATCATGCGTACCTTGTAAAAGAGAGGCATACTGGTTTAAAAGCTCTAAAGAAGGTAGGCGTCCAAATTGAGTTACATACCCCTTATCAAATGGCAAAAACTCCTCTTTACCCTTAACGAAGTACCTATATTCACGAGCCATCGTAGTATAACGAGCATGAAAGGAACCATCTACTTCTTCAGAGGATAGGACTATTATCGTAGGAGGAAGCTGTGAATAAAGCGCATTTGCAAACTTTTCCCCTGGGATGGTAACAGTAGAAGGGATATCAAAGTGACAAACTTGCATAAGGGCATGCACACCTGCATCAGTCCTACCCGAAGCTTGTACATCTACCTTAAAGCCTGTAAGTATTTCAATTGCTTCTTCAAGTTTACTTTGTACACTATCTGCATTGTCTTGACGCTGCCATCCATGAAAGGCAGAACCATCATAAGAAATGGTTAATTTTATCCTTCTTTTATCAGTTTCGAGGGGTATTAAAGCTGGGCGACGCCAATCACTTCTCGCCATCAAGTACCACCATAGCGACAGAGTAGGAGCGCTCATGTGAAAGTGAAAGATGTATCTTACTCTCACCTACTAATGCCTTTACATTCTCCTCTAGAAGAAAATAAGGCGCTCCTTGATGGTCACTTACTACTGTAACATCAGTAGGTGAAAAACCTTTAAAACCACACCCTAAAGCCTTTGAAAGCGCTTCCTTAGCGGCAAAACGAGAAGCATAGAAGTTAAGTAAAGCGTCATCATCTGTAATTGAGAGTGCCTCTTCAAGCTCTATTGGTGAAAAAAGACGCTCAAGTACAGCTCGTTCAAGAGAAGTAAAACGTTCACTTGCTGAGATATCTACTCCACACCCTCTAATCATCACTGCTCCTCAAATAATATGCGCACAACTTCAGGATTAGCTGTAACAGTTAGTGCAGTATTCTTATATGCCTCTTCATTGTAGTGTAACTTTACAGGGACTCTTGTAATACCTGCAGAGGAAACATGAGAAAAGTCTGCTGATGCAGATATTGAAGATGGATCTATTAAGTAGATAAGGTCATCATCCCCACTTAAGACAACATCTACATAGGTTGGAACCAATGAAACTGCACTATATGAAGCTGGTAGAGTGACATTTAGTGGGATCCTTACACTTCTATCTGACATATTTAGATACTTAATAGATACAAATAGAAGCATTGCAAGCATTAAGGCTATAACACGTGGAACCCAAGTTGATAAGAAAGAGGTAAAAGACTTATTTTGCTTCATCACTATCCTCCTTCATATCCTGTGGAGTTACATCATGATAACTAAGAAGAGCTAAAATTGTTCTCTTAATAGTATCACGGTCAAGGTCATAGTAAATATTAGCATTGTAAGCTAATGATATTGCACCATTCTCCTCTGAGACAATTATAATAACCGCATCAGAGTCCTCAGCAAGGCCAAGTGCGGCACGGTGACGAGTACCAAAACTTGCTCGAATACCTGTTTGAGCAGAGAGAGGAAGATAACAAGAGGCAGCTACGATCTTACCCCCTTGAACCACTATGGCACCATCATGAAGCGGGGTATCATGGTCAAATATTGTACAAATCAAAGAGGAGGATAGATCTGCATTAAGTCTTGTACCTGAATCAATTACACCTTTAATATCGATGTGACGAGGGAAGATTATCAGAGCACCTCTTTTTACTGAAACTAGAGTTTCACATGCATTTAAAATGGAGTCGATCTGCTCAGCAGTGGTTTGCTGCCCCATTCTAAAGAAGCGTCCTCTTCCTGAAAATAGAGTAGAAAAGGCACGCCTTAACTCTGGGTGATAGATGATACATAAGAACATCAATAAAGGAAGCGTAACTTTTCTATAAATTAAAAGAAGAATATCGAATTTAAAGATATAACAGATACCAAAACCAATTGCATAGTAGATCAAGATCACTACCATCTGAGTAGCTTTTGTCTCTGCAATTGCTGCATAAAGCTTATAGATTACCCAGGCAAGCAGAAGTATCTGTATACCATCAGTTAGATATTCAAGCAGAAATGCAGCATTTCCAAATGTCCACATATAAATCTATTAATCCTTTTCAGAAGCCCAGTTAAGAGTACGGGAAACTGCCTTACGCCACAATAGTATCTTTTTCTCTCTTGTCTTGTCATCCATAGCAGGTGTCCATCTCAGCTGTTCTTTCCAATATTTTGCCAGATTTTCCCTGTTTTGCCAAATACCAACAGTAAGTCCTGCAGCATAAGCGGCCCCTAAGGCAGTTGTTTCAACATTACGAGGTCTTACTACTGGAATTGAAAGGATATCTGATTGAAAAGCCATCAAAGGAGAGGAGTTAGTAAGTCCTCCATCTACTTTAAGAGTACTTAAATGTATACCTGAATCCATCTCCATAGCTTCAAAGATATCGTTAGCTTGAAATGCGGTAGCCTCTAAAACAGCACGGCAAATGTGTGCCCGAGTAACATAAGCGGTAAGACCTGCGATAACACCACGAGCTTCAGAGCGCCAATGAGGAGCATAAAGTCCTGAGAAGGCAGGTACTATATAAACACCACCGCAATCTGGAACAGAGGCGGCTAGTTCATCAAGTTCTTGAGGGTTTTTAACCATCTTAAGATTATCTCTTGTCCACTGAACAAGTGAGCCCGCGATCGCAACAGAGCCCTCTATAGCATAAACAGGCTTTTCCCCTTTTACTTGATAAGCAACGGTAGAAAGAAGTCCTTTAGAGGAGTAACAAAGCTTTTCACCAGTATTAACTAACATAAAGCAACCAGTGCCATAGGTACACTTACCCTCTCCACTATTAAAGCAAGCTTGGCCAAAGAGCGCAGCTTGTTGGTCTCCTAATATTCCAGCAACAGGAATATCTGCACCAAACGCAGTAGAAATACCATATATTTCACCACTGGATGGCACTATTTGAGGAAGAGCAGAGGCGTTAATTCCAGCTAATGCGAGCAGGTCTTCATCCCAAGCTAAGGTTTTTATGTTCATAAGCATATAACGTGATGCATTAGTTACATCAGTAACAATACGTCCTGTAAGCTTATAGGTAATATAGGTATCTATAGTTCCAAAGACACACTTACCCTCTTTTACCTTTGTTTTTAAACCTTTTACATTCTCAAGTAGCCATATGATCTTGGATAGCGAGAAGTATGGACTAAAACGTAAACCTGTCTTTTCTCTTAATAGGTTTTCGTCCATCTTATCTCTTAACTCATCTATTATTTTGCTTCCTCTAAGATCCTGCCAGACGATAGCATTATGATAAACAGTACCACTTTCTGGATCAAAAGCAATAACAGTCTCTCTTTGGTTAGTAATACCAAAGGCTGCGATATCAGAGGGAGAGATATCAGCCTCTTGTATGGTCTTTTTAATTACACTTTCAGTATTACGCCATATCTCTTTAACATCATGCTCAACCCAACCTGGTTTGGGAAAGTGTTGTTTATGTTCTATTTGATGAGAAGCAACAGCTACACCCTCCTCATTAAATAGAATAAAACGAGTACTTGTAGTTCCTTGGTCAATTGCACCTATATATCTTGCCATATATTTTCCTTTTTCAAAAATTATAAGCTAGATAATAGGTGCGGTAAACAGAAATTAAAGCTGAGGAAGTGTTCGAATGGAAAAATCGACACCCTCTTTCTTCTCTAAAGAAAGCGGTGCAAGTGAAGCTTTTGCTCCCTCTTTTAACCTTTCAAGGAGTGATAAACGAACCTTCTCAACATCAGAAACGGTTACAAGAGCAGTAAGATCCCTCTTTTGTTTTCTCATTTCATCACTAACACCATAAATAATACGTCTTACAGAAAGAATAGCTTTAGAAGCGGGAGATAGGGGCTTTAAAAGACGCCCAAAAAGCTCTAATCGAGCCATCTCAACATCTTCACTATTAACTACTGTAAGTTCTAATGCAGAGAGAAAAGCCTCAAAAGAAGCTTTTAGATGAGGATCACGATATGTGATCATGGTAAAGAGTTCTTCAACTGAGTCAACAGAAGCATTAGCCCCATAAGCACCCCCATCACTACGAATAAGGGAGTAAAGCTCTCCTGATGAGAGCATTGAAGAGAGAACACTCTCAGCTTCTTGCTCCTTAGTAAGCCATTTTGATGCCTTTACTGCAATTGCATTATAAGCAACGGATGATGAAAGAACATAGAGAAGATCTTCCCTCTTCTCTGCTTCTCTAGCAATTGGTTTTATTTTCTCACTCTCTTTAAATGAGGAGAGAAATTTTTCGCCAATTTCAATTGTATCATTAATCTTCTCATCATCTTCTGCTGTTAAGTGCAAAAGAAAGCGTCCTCTTTCACTTAAGAGTGTGTAGATAGAGGAAAGTGGTTTAACAGCCTCTTCACTTTTTAAGCTATCAAAGAAGAGCCATGCTTTTATACCCATAACCTCTTCACCAAGTGCGGCTGAAGGGGTTAAAGAGGATGCGGCTATAGATGAAGCAAAGAGGTGCCCTGAGTACTCGCAATTCTCTGCGAAATCCCCGCCAATATCCGAAAGAGCTGTTTTTATGGTATCAACTGATGAAACATCAGCAAATTTTAAAAGAGAAGCTATTTCATTAAGTGCAGCTTCAAGGCGATCAGGGAAAGCTTTTAGTCTAATAACTAGAAAAGCACGAACAGAACCATCAGTAGCTCTTCCACTCTCTAAGTAGCATGAATAACCACCAGTTAATAGCCTAAGACGATTATGAATACTCTCTTTTGCTTCACCTTTTACGCCTGTAAGCAATAGTAAACGTGAAAGCAAAGATGCATAGCAAAGTGCATTTGTATCTTGGTCAGAGAGGTCTATTGCAATATCAGCATATACAATACCACCAGTTAATTGTTTTTGTACTATGACATTTTTATGATACTCTTGCTTTATTACTTCAATCCCATCAGGAATATCTTTAGAAGTTAAGTGAGGAACACTCCTTAAAGCTTCTATGCTATCAGAAGAGGCCATAAAGGAGTTAAAAAGTTCTTCATCTTTTTTATTATATCCTCTCTTTGAAGCAATGGAAGAGAGAAGAGCATCCTCTCTTTCAAGAAGATGAGCATCAGGATAGACATAAAGATAGAGACGATGAGGGTTGTTAAGTAGTTCTTTTTCGATCCAATGCTCAAATAACAGTGGATCATCTTCTAAGTTTCTTCTTAATCTCTCTAAAGCCGCCTTTGTTTCAAAAGCTAAGAATAGATCGCTACTACGAAGCCAACGACGAATACACTTAAAAAGAACTCTAAATCCCATCGGAATTCCACCCGGGATCTCAAATAGCTGGAACTCTTGACGTCTAATTGCCGCTTCAATGCAATCTTTTCCAATTCCTTCTTTGGCTATCTTGCTAAGTGCAGAGAGCAAGTACTCTTCGACCTTTCCTTCATTCTCTTTTAAAACTCCGGACATACCTGCTACAAATGGGATATAACAAAAATCACCAGACATTCCACTTGAGGCTGAGATATCATCACAAAGACCAGATGAGATAATTGCACTATAAAGAGGACATGAAGGACTACCTAAGAGCATATCAACTAGCGTTGAAATAAAGATCATCTCATATGGGTCACTATTTTCACTAGCCGTTAAAAAGGAGAGTACTGCACTGCCCTTTTTATCCCCTTCAAGAGCTGCAAATGGAACCTCTTTTTGTTTAGGAGTACTCCACTTCTCAGCATATGATGGAAGAGTAATAGTTTCTGTTTGCTTTACATCCGATAAATACTCTTTATCTAAAAGTGAAAGTTTTTCTTCTATATTGGCATCTTTACCATATAAAAATAGACGAGCATTAGATGGAGAATAAAACTTTTTATAAGTTTCTAAATACTCTTCATATGTTAGATTTGCAATCTCTTCAGCTCTTCCTCCCGATTCATAGCTATAAGGCCCCGTAGAAAAGAGAGAACGAAGAGAAGCTGTAGAAACTACAGACTCTTGCTGAGAGGCATCTCCTCTCATCTCATTAAAGACTACCCCATCAAAACCATGCTTTGTAAGTCTTATGCCCTCTTGAAGGAATGTTTCCTTCCTTAGTAAAGGATGAAATACAGAGTCTGTATAAAGAGAGAAGATATTATCAAAATCTTTTTTAACAGGACTTGCCGCGGGATAAAGCGTCATATCTGGACAAGTCAGAGCGTTCATATATGAAGAAGCACTACCCTTTGAAATAAGTGTAAAAGGATCACGTACAGGATACTTTTTGCTTCCATTAAGTACAGTATGTTCAATTATATGAAAAACACCATTATTAGAAGATGGAAGTGTGGGAAAAGCATAAGAGAAGAAAAGTTCTTTATCATCTGATGCTACATAGAAAACTTCCATTCCACTTCTTTTATGTTTATATAAAAATCCCTCTGCTTTATAGAGAGGAATATACTCTTTTTTTACAAGATTAAAACCATGAATTTCCATTCCTAAAAGCTAACAAAAGAGTATGTGCTTTGGCAACTAAGCTATAAAAGAAAAA
>X235_Pygmy_Slow_Loris__coassemble_7_pt1 | contig 47464 bp, 46 predicted proteins | sample X235_Pygmy_Slow_Loris__metabat2_low_PE_001 | metagenome-assembled genome bin X235_Pygmy_Slow_Loris
ACCAGCCTCCCATCCTCTAATCGGATTCTGTTAGGGATCATATCAACAACTCTATTATCATGGGTCGCTACTATACACACTGTCCCATATTCACTATTTAACTCTGTTAGTAGTTTTATTACTGAGATCGCATTCGCTGTATCTAAGGCTGCGGTTGGTTCGTCTGCAAGTATTACTGATGGCTTTTTTACTAAGGCCCTTGCTATTGCTACCCTCTGTATCTGACCGCCTGACAACTCTGATGGCTTATGCTTTTTCCACCTCCCTAAGCCTAACTTCTCTATTATCTCGTTTGTCTCTTTTACTATCTCCTTTTTACTCATTTGCATACTCTTCTTTCCTGTTATGCAACCTAACATAATATTATCAAAGACATTTAATACTGAGATAAGATCAAAGGATTGAAAGATAAAACCTATCTCCTTAAAACGATATGCGGCTAATTCGTTTTCTTTAAAGGCTTCTATATTCTTTCCATTTAAATATACCTCTCCACTTGTTAAGGGAATCATTCCTCCTACTATGCTTAGTAGTGTTGTTTTTCCACTTCCACTTGGCCCTGAGAGCGCATACATATTTCTATCTTGAAAGCTATATGTAAAATTATCTAATGCATGGATGACATCATCACCCATCTTATAGAGTTTAGAGGCGTTCTTTAATTCAAGCACTTTTCCCTCCCTTCTACCTTTCCTATCTAAATTTTAAAGGGTGTTTTTTCCTTCTGTAAAGAAAACTAAAGTACTATTGCAACTTCATTTTGAAAGCATTCTAGAATCGAGTTCTACAAGCATTTCTGTTCGAGAACGAACATTTAATTTCTTATATACTCTACTCATAATATTTTTTACACTTTGTTCTTTTATATTCATAGTCTCTGAAAGTTCTTTGTTAGTAAAGCTTCCTCTATGTGAATAAAAGAGAAAGATAAGATCAAATTCATCACTCTTAAAATCTTCTTCTTTTAATACTACAGTTAATCGTTTTTTAAGCCTATTTTCATCAGAAGAAACTTTATTTTTTGCAACTTCTATATGTCTTTGCAACTCTTTAGCCTTGTTATTATGCTGCTCTTCTAGTTCTTTTAGATACTCTTCTCTCTCTTGAATCTCTGCTTCACGAATAGCGAGACTTTCAGATAATTCTTTTAAGTTTTCTCCTCTTTCGGAAACTCTAAAGAGAGTTTTACGCCATATGATAAATTCACAGAGCAATATGCATGGAATACAGATTATAGCGGAATATATTAATGTTCTGTTATCTGTTTTAATTGCTGAGAGTACAAAACAAAGAATTAATAATAATGTTATTAGACAGCTTTTAAGGATTGCATATCTTTTAAAATACCCATAATAAAGCAGCAGGGATATTCCAATAAAAAGAAGGCCATACCCATAGATATTGCTACCTTTATTATCTAAATATAAAGCTAGACAACCTTCAACCAAGACAAGATAGCCTTGAAATATTCGAATACTTTGTTTTTTGATTCTAGTAAATAGAAATAATGCGATCGAAATAAGATATACTATCAAACAAGGGTGTAATATTTTTCCTTTTAAAAGAAAAGGAATAACTAAAAGGAGAAAAAAGAAAGAGAAAAGGTTACTTATTATTACCTGAGTAGAAGAATCATAGACCCATTTTTCATACATTTCTTTTACATTGAAATCTCTTATAGCCATGCTTCATTATACAAATTAAAGGAATCAATTTTAAATGATTTTCTACTCTGTAAATGAAAAATTATCTTTTTTAATAGTATTACCAATTATCAGAAGCCATTATTCTATACTCGCTATCTCCATCAGAATACAAGGCAATTACACAGGTTAATTTGCTATCAAAATTCATATATCTGTGAATGCCAGCAATGACATTTGAAGTAAAAATGCCATCCTCTTTTACACTAACACACTCCCCTTTTTCAGAGTAATATAGACCACTTGGGACCTCATCAATAACTATCTTCTTCTCTTTTGCTTTTTTAATATCTGAAACATTTACAGACCCTTCAGTAAAGAAATAAAAGAGAGTATCGCTATCAAAATCTTTATCAATAGAGGTAAATAGGGTTTTGGGATTTAAAGCTGAGAGGACCTTATTGTTGTACTCAACAACATCAAGAAGAATGTCGCAGAAACGTCCATACTCCTCTTTTAAAAGTATCTTCTTCTCCTCTCCTGGGATATACCATCCCCCTTTCGCAGAGAGGTAATCTAAGGGATAGAGGGTAAAAATACAAACAGAACCTCTGTTTACTTTAACTCTAAAACTTCGTTCTTCTGCACTGATTGTATATCGCTTAATGGTAGAGCCATCATACACAGAGAGGGTATGCCACATCTCTTTTTCACTGTAGTACTCCCAGAAGTGCTCTTCAGGGAAAGTAAGAGTAACTTCAATTTCTCCTTGATAAGAACAGGAAGAAAGAAAGAAGAATAAAATAAGAGGTATAAAAAACTTCATACCTCTTATATACAAATAATTGAATTTCTGTTTTATTAATGGGCTTTTTTATAAGTTCCTAAAACTCTTAAAGAGACAGTGTTCTCTTTTAGAATATCAAGAGTACGTTCAAATTCACCATCTTTACCAAGTTCGATCTCAACAAAGAAGGAGTACTCCCAAGGTTTTCCTGGGATAGGACGGGACTCAAGCTTATTCATATTAAGACCATGGTCAGTTAAGATCTTAAGAACTGCAAAGAGTGAGCCGGCTTCATTAGAAACTGAGAACTGAAGAGCTGCCATATCAGGTTTTGCCTCAGAGCGGAATACCTTAGCATTCTCATCTCTTGTTATGATATAGAACCTTGTGTAGTTTCTAGGATTTGTCTCAATTCCTTCGCAGAGGATCTCCATGTTGTTATAAGCAGCAGCAGGTGCACCTGCGATAGCTGCTGCATCATGCATCTTCTTCTCTTTGATATATGAAACAGCACCAGCGGTATCAAAGAAAGGAACCTGCTCTGCATTAGGAAGCTCTTTTGCTAAGAACTCTTGGCATTGAGCTAAACCTTGTGGGTGTGAGTAGACTCTCTTAATATCAGATAATTTTGTACCAGGATTTACAATTAGGTTGTGAATTACTCTAACCTGCTGTTCACCTACTACAGTAAGAGCTGGATAAATTCCAAGTAGGTCAATCACATCAAGAATTGTTCCACCAAGAGTATTTTCTATTGGTACAACGCCATAGCGGGCACTTCCAGTATTAACAGCTTCGAAGACATCACGGAAGGTTGGACAAGGTAATACTTTAACACCTTCATCAAAACTTCTTCTTAAGGCAAGTTCACTAAATGCACCTCTTTCACCTTGGAATGCAACAACATTTTCACCCTTTTCTTTCTGTACCTCTGCACTCTTATCCTTAAGATCTTTAGGCATAATACGAGGAACTCTTTCAAGTGACTTTCCAACTACAGGACATAGGGCTTGTACATCTCTAACAAGCTTTTCAAACTGTGCAGGATATAAGGATTGAGGACCATCGGAGAGGGCTTTCTCTGGGTGGTTATGAACCTCAACCATTAATCCAGAGGCTCCAGAAGCTATAATAGCTAAGGCCATTGGAGAGACCATATCTCTAATACCAGTGGCATGGGAAGGGTCTCCAATAACAGGAAGGTGGGTAAGTTTTTGAACTACAGGAATAGCTGAACAGTCGAGTGTATTTCTTGTAGCCTTTTCAAATGTTCTTATTCCTCTCTCACATAGAACGATCTGGTCAGTTCCATTAGCCATTAAGTACTCGGCTGCCATAAGCCACTCTTCTATAGTTGCACAAAGACCTCTCTTTAAAAGGACAGGCATACCTGTATGCCCAACCTCTTTTAAGAGTTCAAAGTTCTGCATGTTTCTTGCTCCGATTTGGAACATATCGATGTAGTTCTTCATCATCTCAACATCACGAACTGAAACAACCTCAGTAGTGACTGGCATACCATACTTATCGCCTGCCTCTCTAAGGTACTTAAGTCCCTCCTCTCCAAGACCTTGGAAGGAGTATGGACTGGTCCTTGGTTTAAAGGCACCACCACGTAAAATTACAGCACCTGCTTCACGAACAGCTGCAGCGATCTCCATGACTTGAGTTCGAGACTCAACAGCACAAGGGCCTGCCATAATAGCAACACGATTTCCACCAATCTTAACAGGACCAACTGATACAATTGTGTCCTCTTTCTTTAGTTCACGAGAGGCAAGCTTATATGGCTTTGAAATAGGAACGACAGAGTCAACACCAGGAAGTATCTCGATCTCACGAGGATCCATAGAAACACTACCAACAGCACCAAGGACTGTATCTTGTTCACCCTTTATCTCTTTAATGATGAAACCTCTCTCGAGGAGGAGGTCTCTTATCTTATCTTTTTCTGCATTAGTTATATCTTTTTTAAGAATTACGATCATGATGCATATGCTATTCAGAATGACAGAGGCGGTCAATAATGACTTGCATAAATAATCTTCATTCTGTAATGATTTATCTTATGGATGATGCTTATTTCGAGAGAATTTTCAATGAATTTCAGATGGCTTTAAAAGAGAAAGGCAAGGGACTACCCTCAGTATCTATACTTGCAAATGAACATAGAGAGGACCCTTTTAGTGTTCTTATCTCAACAATAATCTCTCTTCGAACTAAGGATGAGGTTACCCTCTCTGCCTCCCGTCGCCTCTTTGCTTTAGCTAACGACCCATTTACTATGCTAAAGCTAAGTGATGAAGAGATCGAAAAGGCAATATACCCAGCTGGCTTTTACAAGCGAAAAGCAAAGCAAATTAAGGCAATAAGTGAAGAGCTTTGTAAAAAGTATAATGGCCGTGTTCCCTCCTCTCAAGAAGAGCTCCTCGCCCTTCCTGGAGTTGGAATAAAGACAGCAAATCTTACTTTAAATTTAGGCTTTAATATTAAAGCTATCTGTGTTGATTGCCATGTCCATCAGATAGCTAATCGTATGGGATGGATAAGAACAAAAACCCCAGAAGAAAGTGTTAGTGCACTTGAAAAGGTAATGAGTAGTCGCTTCTGGATCCCTTTAAATGAGCTATTAGTTGCATATGGACAGACTATCTGTACACCAATCTCTCCATTTTGTTCAAAGTGCCCGGAAAGTAAAGCTTGCCCTAAAGTTGGAGTAGAAAAAAGCCGATAACTATTTAAAAAGATGTTCTAGTTCTAATGCTTTTAACATCTTCACGATCTCATGAGTTCTTGAGACCCCAAACTTTTGAAGTAAGGTTCTTATCTGTGACTTAACAGTAACTGACTCAACACAACGTCTTTCCGCTATTTCTTTTATCTTCAATCCCTCAAGCAGGTATGAAACTAACTCCTTTTCTGCCGGAGTTAAAGTTCCTATCTCTCTAATAAAGAATAAAAGCCCCTGTTCACTTTTTGCTAAACGACGGTACTCACCCATAAGAATATTACTAATTCTTGAATCCATAATTGAACGGTTTTCCCATACCGCTTCTATATGAGCTCTAAGTTCTTCAGCTGAACACCCTTTAACAATATAGTCTCTAGCTCCAGTTGCCATAGCTAGAATAACGATGCGGTCTGCATCATGAGAGGTAAGATAGATAATACGAGCAGAGCTATCATAATTTATTATCTCTTCAGCGGCTCTTATACCAGCTTCCATATCTTCCATCTCAATATCCATTAAGACGATATCAACCTTATGTTTTTTATATTGCATTACAGCTTCTTTTCCACTAGAGGCTAAAGCGGTAACAGACATATCAGGAAAGGAGCGAATCTTTTCAGCAGTATCTTCTCTAAGGATGTCATAATCCTCTGCAACCATAATATTAATCACTCTTCATCTCCTCCCTTATTTGAACGAGGAAGCATCATAATAAAACGAGTTCCTCCTCCAAGCCTTTTTTCAAAGCGTATATAGCCAAAGTTCGCTTTAACTATACGTCTAACATAGTACATCCCCATCCCCCAGTTATTAGAACTATTTTTACTAGAGTAGAAGGGTTCAAAGATATGTTTTGCTACATCAGAAGGGATACCACGTCCTCTATCTTGAACTGAGATAACCGTCCAAAGACGCTCCATAGAGACTGAAACTAATATAGCTTCTTCACTAGAAGCAGCTAAATTAGCCTCCCATCCATTTATAATTAGATTTGAAAGTGCTTCAGTTAAATGCTCTTTATCTGCAAATACAACGATATCAGGGTTAAAAGGATCAACAGAAATTAAGGCATCTGGATAGGAACTTTTACTTCTTTCAACTGCATCAGTGATAATTGTCTTTAAGGGAACAGAGACAAGATACATAGTATCAGGACGAACTGAACTATAAAGTTTTTCTACTCTTTTAAGTAACTTGCTGTTAATCTCATCAAGACGCTCTAAACTCTTTCTATCATTCTCATCCTTTTTTAGCCTTTCAATTAAGATGCGACTTGCAAGTAGTTCATTTTTAGTTGCATGAAAGAAGATCCCAACACCCTCTGTTGCATATCGCCCCTTCTCTTCTAAAACCGCCTCCTCTCTCTCTTCATCCCATTGAATTGAAACATATCTAAAAATAGAGAAGAGACCTATCACTGAAGCGGAGAGAGATAGAATAATTACAAATGAATAAACGTGAGTATTAAAACCAGCAGAGAGGTACCAAAGGCCAAGCATCCACATAAAGTCATTATTGTAAAAGAGGTAGATCTGAGCAGGGTCTTGAGGGGCATATATCCCATAGAGAACCGCCATCGAAGCTAGAAGCAAACTCTTTGAAATAAAACGACGACGAAAGAATAGACTTGTTATTGCAAAGTACTCATAGATGATTATTGCTAAGGCAATGCCTAAGTATACAAAGATCCAGATTCGAGTAAATAAAACTATACTCTTTAAAAGTAAAGGAGAGGGAACTATATAACTTCTAAAGATGGTAGGAACATAAAGAGAAAGGGATATTATGGGAAGAATAAAGAAGATATAGGATATTTTCTTTAGTTTTACAGCTAGAGGGAAGTAGCTCATATCAAGGGCTGTTAATATTAAAAGAGGAGGAAAGATATAGCGCCCGATCGCTACATAATAACCTAGCTGGGCAAGAGTAAAACGAAGGTACTGCATCATCCCTTTAAGAGATTGTAATCCATAAAGAATAAGGACGGTATCACGACTAATACCACCCTTCTTTGCAATATAAATTAAGATACCTGTGATAAAAAGGAGAAGAGATGTACAGGTTAAAAAGATATAAAGAGAGCGTCTGTCATGGCGTATTATACATAGTGCTGCAGAGGCAAGAAGCATAAAAAATACCAGTAGCAGAAGCATAAACCTTCTATCGTCCTCCTTTTACAACAAAGCCCGCACTCTTATCATGCGGGCTATTGCATACAATTATTGTATCACGACTTATTCAGCGGCTTCAAGCATAACATCGAAAAGTACGTAGTTAGCAACTGGTGTTGATTGATCAACTGCATCGCCGAAGCTTGCCTTCTGGACTTCATAAAGCTTCTCAATTGTACCATTCTTAACCTGCTCGATAAGCTGTGCACTTGTAAGCCACTCAGCATCACCACGCTGTGCGTAGATTGTGTCATAGCTAGAACCAAGAACTTCAGCAACCCACTTAGCAACCTCTTCAACATGGTCTACACGATAGTCCATGCCCTTATAGAGAGCCTTTGTATATCTTACGAGGAGGTCATGATGAGCTTCTGCCCACTTAGACATAACGATCCAAGAAGCAACTGAAGCACTTCTGTCAGAGAATGTTACGTTATCAGAGATCTTGAATGCATCAGAGCCCATTGCATCAAGGATTGTAAATGTTGCAGGAGACCAAGTTGCACATGCATCAAGGCTACCAGATGTCATTGCAGATGTAATTGCAGAAGCATCCATTTCAAATGCCTGGACATCATCCATTGTTAAACCAACGCCTTCAAGAGTCCACTTTAAAATAAGTTCAGAGGATGTACCGGATGCATAACCAATCTTCTTGCCTTTAAGGGAAGCAGCATCTGTAACACCATGGCTCTTAAGACCAATAACAGCATCTCCATTACCAACATGGGAGAAAGCAAAGATATCTGCTCTACCATTGATACAGAGCTTATGAGCACCATGACCAATGTAACCGATATCAATTGAACCACTTTCCATAGCTGCAATGATTGTAGGACCATCAGCAAATTCAACTAGCTCAACTTCGATACCTTCAGCTTCGAAAGCTCCAGTTCTCATACCAGCAACAACTGTATTAAGTGAAGCGTAGTTGGTCATATAAGCGACTCTTACTTTTTCTAAAGAGGCCTTTGAACCTTCTTTTGCACCCTGTGCAAAGGCGCCAGTAAGAACGATAAGTGCGATTGCGAGAATAACAATTGCTTTCTTCATAAAAATTTACTCCTTTTATTTCCTTACCTCAAGGTACTCTTGGTACACCTGAGACCAAATCAAGTTTTTAAGTTCCAAGAACCTTGGAGTCATCTTAGTCTCCTGGTCTCTTGGGTATGGAATATCGACCTCCACGATATTCTTAATTCTTCCAGGTCTTGCACTCATGATTATAACACGCTCACCTAAGATAAGGGCCTCATCTACATCATGAGTGATAAAGAAACATGTCTTTTGCTCCTTCTCCCAAGTTTCAAGTAGCTCCTGCTGAAGCTGAGTTCTTGTTTGAGCATCTAAAGCGCCAAAGGGTTCATCCATTAGAAGAACTTCAGGGTTAGCTGCGTAGGCACGGGCAATTGCAACACGCTGCTTCATACCACCAGAGAGCTCCTTAGGATAGTGGTCCTTGAACTTCTCTAGATCAACCATGCGAATATACTTCATAGCGATCTCTTCAGCTTCAGCCCCTTTAATACCCTTCATGTTAAGACCAAACATTACATTCTTTAAGACTGTAAGCCAGGGGAAGAGTGCATACTGCTGGAAGACAACTCCTCTATCAGGACCGGTTCCTCTAACCTCTTTACCATTACAAAGGACCCTTCCACTAGTTGGTTCTAAGAGACCTGCAATGATATTAAGGAGTGTTGACTTACCACAACCAGAGGGGCCAACAACTGTAACAAACTCATTTTCATGGATATTTAGATTTACACCATTGAGCGCAATAACTTCACCACTACGTCCTTGGTAGCTCTTCTTAACATCATCAATTACAACTTTTATATTTCCCTCTTTTCCTGCCATCCTGTTAACTTCCTTTCAAGTAATTTGATTATCTTCTCTACTGTGATACCGATAATACCAATGATAATGATATAAAGAAGCATCGGAGCAGTTTCGAAGTTATTGTTAAGACTTCTTATTCTCATACCGAGACCGGCAAAAGCACCAGTAGACTCAGCGGCAATAAGAGTTGTAAGAGCAACAGAAGCACCAAGGCGAATTGCTGTAAGAATAAATGGTAATGAAGCTGGAGCTAAAACACGGAAGAAGATATCTCTATCTCTAGCGCCTAGAACTTTAGCAGCTTTAATAAGCGTCTCATCTATATTGATAATACCTTGGTAGATTGTGATACACATAATTAAGAAGGTTGCTATTGTGATAACAATGATCTGAGGTTTTCTACCAACGCCAGCTGCGATAACAATTAAAGGTACATATGCTAGTGGTGGGATATTACGAATGAATTGGATCCAAGGTTCAATAATATTTCTAACAGGACGATACCAAGCCATTAAAATAGCAACAGGAAGTGCAATTATAAACCCAAGTGCATAACCTGCACCTACGCTAATTAAACTGCTTGCTAAGTCCTTAAAGAGAACTCCACGCTCAATCATCACAGGAATCTGTGAAAATGTAACTATTATATTAGGGAAACATCTGGCTGTCTGAGGAAGGACAGAGAGAATCGTCCAGAGTATAATAGCAGCTGCTAGTGAAAGTAATAGCCACAGCCAGTTCGTAACTTTTACGCTGAGCTTACTCTCCTTTTTTACACCAGAATCAGCCATCTGAAAAACCTCCATTTTTCATCTATCTACTATTAGATTAAACCAGATCTGGAAGTTGAAAAGTATGAAAATTTTTAAGCCCTTTTTTTGAGCATAAAACAGCCTAAAAATACTAAATAATGTTAAAACTATGATTATTTACTTTAAATAAGGATATTTTTACTATTAATTAAGAGGTAAAAATACAAAGATTACAATAGTGCTATGTTTATTACTTTCTACTATTATTTGACAGCTAAGCTTAGTAAAGCATTCTATAAGTAAATTAAAATAAAAGGAGTACTGTTTTAGTACTCCTTATTACTTTTTTAACCACAGCAAGGGTGGTTGGAGAGATCAGCTGTACTAGAGTTCTTTTTAGGATCTTTCATGCAAAGATGAACTGCGGCAGTTTTAAAGGTTAAGGGAAGTGCAAGGATATTAGGATTATCTCCTGTAAACTTCTTCTTAGCATCTTCAAGTGCTTCTTCAAAAGTAGCTCTAGTTTTAAGACCCATGCCACGTGCAAAGCCAGGATCTTTTGCCCCTACAATGTAGATCGCACTAGTATTCATCTCAGCAATATGACCACAACTAATCATAGAAAAACCATGGAATGGATGGAAGGCATTAGCATAGCGATACTTTCTAATATACTCTTCATTAGTTGCAAAGTACTCGCCCAAGCGATCCATATCAGGAAGTACGTTCATCTCATCATGCTGGAATAGTTCATACATCTCTCTAGTATATGGCCAAAGTTCATCATGGAAGAATCCATTACAGAGAGAGGAGCAGATAATAACACACTTATCACTCATAATTCTCTTATGTCTTATCACCTGAGCAGAGAGGGCTTGCATTAGCATAATTGGGTTGGTACCCATCCCTTCTCCATAGTGGAAGAACTGAGGCATTCCAAAGACGATGATGTCATACTTCTTCTCAGCCCAGTGGACATATGTTCTCTTATCTGCATCAACCCAAGAGAGGGGCATCATCTCCTTTGCATATCCTGAGTAGATTGAGATCTGACGACTCTTGGTATCAAGAACAGCGTCACAACAGAAGAACTTTTTACCCATCTTCTCTTCCATATGCATACCAATCTCATTGAACTTTGTTCTCATTAAAGAAGAACCAGAGACTGGGGTAAAATCCTTTCTATGCATTACAGAAGGTACATGGTGAGAGGCGATACTTCTCCAATGGGTAATACCTGTAGCGCAGTGCTTATAACCACCTGAATATCCTCCATATGGATTACCTTGTACATGTCCAATAAGGATAGCTACATCAGATTCATAAACATAACGATTCATGATAACAGGGTCTCCACTTGAAGTAGTACCTAAATCTACTAAGTGTTCATAGTCTTCGCTATCATGGTTTATGATCTGATGAGAGGGCCAAAACTCATTAAATAGTTCAGCTCCCAGGACTCCTCTTATCTCTTTTTCAGTGTTCTTTCTATGAAGACCATTTGAACAGATTAATAGAATATCCTTCTTCTCTACACCTACACTATAAAGCTCTTCTAAGATTAGCTTAATTGAGATCTTTCTATGGCTTGTTGCCTGCTCTCCACCCTTTACTCTATCCGGGAAAATAATAGTAACTTTACTTCCTTTACGAGCTAGCTCGGTTAAAGGAGGCATACCTATAGGGTTACGAAGGCTCTTTCTTGTCTCTTCAACCAGTTTATCTTCAGCTATACAGGGAGGGTCAGCAACTGTCACACCAGGGATAAATACATCAGTATTATCTGGTAGATTTGCACTCATTACACCTTGTCCATATTCAAAATCAATCTTCATTTTTCTTCTCCTCCATTTAGATATAAGGATACAATCTTAAGGTATTCATCAGGATAAAAACCAATCTCACCTGAGAATCTAGTTAATGCGATAAGGCCACCATCAATGCCACTACAAGAGGCAACCATTGCAGCATTAGCCTCTTTAAGACCTCCTCCATAGACAACCGAAATAGTATGGCCAAGAACAGAGTGAATTAAAGAAGCAACCTTCTCAATGTATGGTTTATCAGCAGGTGTTTTGCCTGGGCCAATAGACCAAACAGGTTCATATGCAATAACAACTGAAGAAAGGTCAGCATCCTTTAATCCTATCTCAAGCTGTTTTGTTATAACCTCATCCCACCTATCAAGTTCATTCTCTCTTTCACCTACGCAGTATAAAACTTTCAAACCTCGTTTTTGTGCAGAGAGTACCTCTTTTGCAAGTATCGTATTTACAAGATATGGATCTTTATTTCCTCCAAGAGAGAGAAGCTCCATCTTATCATTACGCTCTTCTAAGTGCCCGATAAGAGTATGGGTACAACCAATAGCAGAGACTATAGAAGAGGGACGATTTGTGGTAAAGGCTCCAAAGTTTCCACCCTCTTTAACATCATCTCTATAGACACCTTGGCACCCTATCTTTAGTTCACTTCCCTTTGCTGCCTCAACCGCCTCTATAAGGTGTGCTTCAGGGTAGAAGTGTACAAACTCTGTATCCTTATATTTAGAAAGAGATGGAAGAACTTCGCGAATGATATAAGAAGCATACTCTTTAACAGGTGCAATTCTATTTACACCACCAAAGGATGATGGGATATCAAAACGCTTAAAGTTTACATATATGTGCTTCATTAGATCCCCTCCTTCTTATATCGCTTGGCCATCTCTTCAAGAGAAACATTTTCAACTAGAGGGGCTTTACCAACACAACCAAACTCAACAATTAAAGTACCTACAACTTCCATAACCCCATCTTTAATTAACGATACTATTTTCCCAACTGCTTCATTAGGAATGTTTCCATACATAACAGTATCCATTATTGGAGGGAGGAAGAAACGAGGATCAAAGACCTTCTTATTTTCATTCATAAGGGACCATATTCCATTTATCCTTAGATCCTCTCTAGCTGCTTTATTGTGAACAAAGTACTCTCTGATATTTCTAGTTACTGCTAGACGAATATCAGTGTCTACATTGATCTTACCAATACCACAGTGAGCTACCTCTTTAAGGTCTGAAAGAGGAATGCCATGAGCATCGCTAATCTCTCCACCTAATGCATTGATCTCATCAACAATATAACGCGGGACAGTAGAGGAACCATGGGAGACTAAGACACCTTTAATTCCTTCATGACGCATACACTCTTTGATAGCTATTGCGATCTCCTTTCGTACCTTTGCCCCTGCACCTTTATTAGCTCCATGTTTAGTTCCATAACTGATAGCTAATGCATCAACATGAGTCTCTCTAAAGAAGCGAAGTGCATCAAGTGGATGTGTGTATGTTGAGTTTTCAGAAAAGACATGGTCTTCAACACCTGCAAGGACTCCAAGTTCACCCTCTACAGTAACTCCACGTTCGTGAGCATACTTTACAACCTCTCTTGTAAGGGCCACGTTCTCATCAAAAGGAAGTGAAGAGCCGTCGATCATAACAGAGGTGTAGCCTCCATCGATTGCCGCTTTACAGCTATCAAAATCTCTACCATGGTCTAAATGTAATGCAACCGGGATCCAAGTCTTTTCAGCTGCCTTTTTTACAGCTTTTGCAATATTCAAGGCACCCTTCTTCTTATCTTCAAGTGTTGCATTCATAAAGTCTGTACGACCACCCATAAAGCCGTTTGCTAGATCAGCACCTTGCAATATTGCAGGAGCACGAAAGATCTCATGAATTCTAACAACTGCTTCAGCTTGGCAAACTGCATTAACATTGAATGCACCCTCTGCATAGTCATACTTTTCTGTGGCGTCTAAAATTGGACGTAGTGGTATAAGGCTCATTTTTCCTCCCTTTTAAATACATTCTTTCCATTTACGAATACTGATAAAACTTCTCCCTTATCAGTTAAAACTGTGATATCACCTCTCTTACCTTCTGAAAGAGTTCCTCTATCAGGAAGAGAGAGCATAGTAGCGGCATTTTTGCTCATTAAAGGAGCAAGATAAGCGTTATCATGCTTTGTAAAGGAGATAAGATTTCTAAGAGCTCTATCCATTGTTAAGGTAGAACCCGCTCTTACTCCATCAAGAAGTTTGGCATCTCCATCTTTTACTATTACATCATTAACTCCCAGTTTATATCTTCCATCTGGAAGACCTGATGCCATTATTGAGTCAGTAATAGCAATTACCTTATCTTTTCCTTTTGTTTTAAGAATAAGTCTTACTGTTGCGGGATGGAGGTGAAAACCATCACAGATGACCTCAGTATAGACCTCATCGCGTTCAAGTACTGCACCTGAGATAGCAGGACGATGCATGTGAAAAAGTTTCATTGCATTAAAGGTGTGAGTTGCCGCAACTGCCCCTTTTTCTATCGCTTCTATTGCCACATCATACTCTGCAGCAGAGTGCCCTATTGCGATCTTTGTACTTGGTGAAATTTTTTTAATATGCTCTATTAGAGCCATACAGTTCTTGCTTTCAGGTGCAATTGTAATGTAGCGAACATTATTTCCTGAAATCTTCTGGTAGTGGTCAAATAGATCATTATCTCCATCTAAGATTAAAGAAGGGGGCATGGCTCCTTTATACTCTTGGCAAAGGAAGGGGCCTTCTAGATGTATACCTACAAGACTAGCTCCAGATAAACCTCTCTCAATTGCAAGACGCAAGATAGTTAACAACTTCTCTGTTTGTTCTTTAGTATCTGTTAAAACAGAAGCAAGAAATGAAGTTACACCACGAGAGGCAAAGAAGAGGGATAATCTATCAACCTCTTCATATGAGGTAAGGTGGTTTATATCGATATTAATAGCACCATGTGTATGTACATCGATAAAGCCTGGAAGGATGACATTATCAGAAAAATCGATATCAGGAGTACCTAAAGAGGAACGCTTTGAGACACGAGTAATGATGCCATCTTCTATAAGAATATCTAAGGGATGAAAGCTATCACCAAATAGTACACGAGTAGATGAAATTAGCATTAAAAAGCCCTCGCAGAAGCTATATTATTTGAAAGAATTAAGGCATCCGGATGGTTTTGAAGTAGCGTAACAGGGAAGTGTCCTGAGACCTCTCCAAATAAGGCTTGCCTTAGTACTGCTCTATGCCAAGGTCTAAAGACACCAAGGCGAACTTTTCTAGCTGATAAGATCTGCTTCATACCGATAGTAACAGCATGTGTTGGCATTGCATCTATAGCACCATTTAAGTCTCCTATAGCATTAGCAACTCTAGTCTCTCTACTTATCTCTAATACTCTTGTAGTACGACTACCAAACTCAGTAGCACTTACCTCTTCAGCTTCATTAAAAGCTAAGTGTCCATTGATACCAATACCACCAAAGGTGATATCAACGCCACCAAAACGTTCAATTACTCTATCAATATTCTCTAAATCTTCAGGGTCTGGGAAGATTCTATTCTCTTCTTTCACATTAAGAGAGGTATCGATCTTTGAGTAAACTTCCCTCTCCATAAAACCTCTAAAGGAGAGAGGATCTGAAAGAGGCAGATATTTTAGCTCAGAGGTAAGGTACTCATCCATGTTGATAAAACAACAATCCTTTAAACTGAGGCTCTTCTCATTCACAAGACGAACAAAAATAGGATATTGCCCAACTGGACCAACAGGGCAGATAAAGAGCGTAGTTTTTCCTTCTTTGTTGTTCTTTTCGATCTCACATATCATCTCAAGGGCAAGTTCATAAAAGACTTCTCCACTGTCACCTAAGCACTTAACAGGTATCTTTCCACTCTTTAAATCTTCTTTTTCATATGAGTAATATTTTTTATCCATAAACATCTCCTTTTAAGTAAAACTTACAAATGGCGACCCTAAGCTACCAACTAAGGGTTTAAGCCAAGTAAGGTAGTCGCTTTTTATATCAAAATTATCTCTATCGATATATTTATCCGAAAGTACTCTCTCTTTAAGAATCTCTTTTCGAATTATAGTTGAAGATATTCCATCACGAGTAACAGTACTCATATATCCACTTTTTCCATCTAAAGCTAATCGTACTGCTTCTCTTCCAGCTTTTATTGCATCATCAACATCTCTTTCACTTTGCCATGCAATGGAAGCGCGACCTAAAATACCAGGTTTTTCAGAGCGCGCTTTAATGCCAAGCTTACTTATAACAAGAGTAGATAGATGGGATGAAACATCCCCAAAGTAGGTACTTCTCTCCTTTTGAAAGACTGGTTTTACGATAGGTTTACCATCTTTGTAACGCAAACCTTCACTTGCAACTACCACGACACCACCCTTCTCTTTATGAAGTGCCAATACCCGCTCTAAGAAGCGCTCCTCTTCAAATGGGACTTCGGGAAGCAAGACCATATCAGGACCTGCGCCCTCTTCTCTTGCAAGCGCAGAAGAGGCAGCAAGATAGCCCGCATCACGTCCAAAAGACTCAACTATTACTACATGAATTGGTAATCCTTTTACATCCTCAGCCACCTCTCTAACAGAAGCAGCAAGATAGCGTGCAGCAGAGGCAAAGCCGGGAGAATGGTCACAAGGTTCTAAGTCGTTATCCATCGTCTTAGGAACACCACAAACTATAATCCCCTTCTCTTTACAAGCTTGCGCTAACTTGTAGGTAGTATCCATACTTCCATTACCGCCGGTTAAAAGCACATACTTAACATTTAAATCTACTAGATTGGAAGCAAGAGTAATATAATCTTCAGCTTCAAGATGGTCCCTACCTGTACCAATTGCTGAACCTGGAGTGTGAAGTAAGGCGTTTAGAGAGTTATCACTTGCACTACTAAGATCTAAGATATCCCTCTTTAAAAGTCCACCAGTACCAAATCGACTAGCTAATATCTTTCCTTTAAAGTTTGCATCCTTTAATTCCTTTATAGAGCCATAAAGAGATGCATTAATAACTGCAGTAGGAGCCCCACCATGCATCATAAGGATATTTTCCACTATAGCCTCCTTACAGAATCCCGCTCAATTAGTTGATATGGGATGGTAATTCGAATGTTAAAGTCTCTAGGATTATCTTTTCTATCGATAAGGGTCTTTACTGCAAAACGACCAAGCTCCTCTTTTTGAACACAAAATGTAGTTAAAGGAGGATCTAAAAATGCAGAACTTTCAATATTATCAAAGCCGGTAACTTGAACATCTTCAGGTACCCTAATGTTATTATCACTTAGATATTTAAGGACACCTGTTGCAACAATATCATTAGCAGCAACTATGCTATCAACATTATCTTCTAGAAGAAATTTAGTTTTTTCATAACCTTCTGCTGCAGTAAGGTAAGAGTCAACGGCAGTGTTGTCTATATGGAAAGGTAGAGAGTCAATGCCATCTCTAAAGCCAGCATATCTATGCTCATTAAAAAGCTCTTTATTGGCATTTGTAGGACCTATATATCCAATATTCTTTCCCCCTCTTAGGCGGAGTAATCTAACAGCTTCTGCCATACCTTGTCTTACATCACAGATAACTTCATCCATCACAGAAACAGGATTTAAACCTGCATAAACTGTTAGAGGAACATGCTGAGCTATAAAGTCTAAAAGAGTGCGAGAGGTTCTTCCAAGGATAACAGCCATATCTATCTTTCCATTAGCTATTGAAGCCTTACCTTCATCACTATCTGCAAGTATAAGAGAAAAATCGATACGACGATGCTTAGCTTCAGCTTCTACCTCATCTCTTATCCCCTGCAAAATACCGGCAAAGAAGGGAGAGAGGATGCTTTCATGGTCAGAGACAAAGATACAGGCAAGAGAGATAGAGGGAGAGAGGGATAAACAATTACTTCCTTTATCACTATAACCTAGTTCGCGTGCGGCTTTTAGAACTCTTTCTATAGTCTCATCACTATTTTTTCTTGAGTTATCACCAGACAAAATACGGGAAACGGTTGAGACAGACAATCCAGATGCAGAAGCAATATCTTTTAATTTTACCTTACCCATAACCTTTTATCCAAATTTTTGGATTATTTACTATCCTTTTTCCTAAATGATACCATGTTTTCTATATATTACAAGAAAATTCTTATCCAAATTTTTGGCCACTTCCTAAAGATTCTACTTTGAGTTATCTTAGAAGAAAAGAGGATTTTTATGGAAATAGTTGTAATACTCTCTGCCCTTTTTGCCACCTTTATGGGAGCTATATGCGGTAATGGTGGTGGAGTAATTATAAAACCTGTAATGGATGCACTTCTTAACTTAAATGCATCAAGTATCAGTTTTATCTCAAGCTTTACTGTATTTGTTATGACTATTACTAGTTTATTAAGAAGTAGACATAGTAGTGTAAAGATTGATAAAGGTAGAGCAATTCCATTAGCTATTGGAGGGGCAATTGGAGGAGTATTAGGAAGTGCCCTCTTTTCACTAATTAGTTCTGCTTTTGATAGCGCCTTAGTCTCCCTATCTCAAAATATTACTCTTGTAATTCTTACAATTGCCGTCTTTATATTCACCCTCTTTAAAGCTCGTATAAAGATGTTAAATGTAAGTAATAAGCTTCTTACATTTATTATTGGCTTACTTTTAGGTTTAATTAGTGCATTTTTAGGAATCGGAGGAGGTCCTATAAACATTATTGTTTTAGTCTTCTTCTTCTCAATGGATTCAAAGAATGCGTCTCTTAACTCTCTATTTATTATCTTCTTTGCTCAGCTAACTAATCTTTTATCCTCTGTAATTAGTAGAGGATTACCAGAGTTAAACTATCTATTCTTACTTTGCATGATAATTACTGCAGTAGTAGGTGCAACACTTGGAAGAAAGGTCTCTGATAAGATCTCAAATAGAGGTGTAGATATACTCTTCTTACTTCTTATGTGTGTAATTATTGCAATTTGCTTAATTAATATCTTTAAGTTTGCAGCGCTATAAAAAACCGCATGGTTTTCCATGCGGCTAAACGGACTATTTTATCTCTTACTTCTTTCTCTTAAGAGCACCAGAAGAGACCTTGTAAACACAGGAGAGGATTAAGAGGTGGTAGATTAAGTTCTCGATCCAACCAAACCACTCAGCACCATTAACTCCCTTAATACCATAGTAGAAGTCAGCGATGATGATGGTTAAGATCCAAACGACTAGGACAGCTATCATGCTAGCTTTAATGTAAGCTTGGTTAATTCCCTTTAAGAAGAGAGGTACGATTAAAAGGATACCTGCAAGAAGTATAATAATACCAAAAATGATACTTAATACTTCGCTCTGCTTGTAAAGATAGCGAAATAGATCATTGTTATTCTCTCCGATCAAGCCCTGGATGCCGATACATATAAAGAGAAGTCCGATAAGAAGTCTTAACGCAAAGTCTGGAGAGAACTTTACATCTTTGACTAAGGAAACAGATTCTTTCTTCTTAGCTGTTGCCATTTTAATCCTCCACATCAATTGTAAGAACTGGAATTAAATGATAAGCAGGTACCTCATAGGGATGAGCCTTTTTTAGTGCCTGTATAGCATTTACTGCCAGATCTTCACTTACCACCATTTCAAGGCGGTATTCACTTGCGTACTCTACCACATCCTTCTCTCCTAGAAAAGGATGAGAACCTTCTAGAGGTCTAAACTGCCCTCTTCCTTCCACCTGCCAAGAGCAGTGGTCATAGGAGCCAAGGTGACCAGCTCCTGCATTAAACAAAGCTTCCTTTACCTCTTCAATGTGTGAAGAGGGAACATAAGTTACCAGTACATACATATTGCACTACCTCATCTCTTAACATAGGATAGCTACATGATAAAACTACTTGTATTCTTAGGAAACCCTGGAAAGGAGTATGAAAATACTCGCCATAATGCTGGTTTTATTTTTCAAGAGGAGATATTTCCATCCCTCTCTTTTAGAGTAAAGTTTCACTCAGCTTATGCATACATAGACAATATGCATATTTTAAAACCTATGACATATATGAATAATTCGGGAACTGCAGTAAGTGAATGTACCACCTTCTTTAAGATAAAGAGTGAAGAGGTGATGGTTATACATGATGACCTTGAACTTGAGTGCGGCAAGATTAAATTTCAACTAGGAGGCGGTCTTAAAGGACATAATGGCCTAAAAAGTATTAAAGAGCGCTTAGGCTCTGATAAATTTTGGCATCTTAGAATTGGAATTGGTCGTCCTATTCATAATGATGTAAGAGTTTATGTAACCTCCCCATTTACCAAAGCTGAAGAGATAAAAATAAAGGCTCTTTCCTCTAAAGTCTCACCTTTAGATTTAAAAGAGCCTAAAGAAAAGGAGATATCTATTTAACTACTTTCTTACAACAGAGATCCTCTCTTTGTAGTGATGTCCATTTTCGATCTCATCAACTAAAGCAATAGCATAATCTGCATAGCTTATTATGCTCTCACCCTTAGAGTTAAGGAGAAGTTCTTCTCCTCCAAGGAGGTAGTTACCACTTCTCTCGCCATCAGCTTGGAAGTCACCTGCAGGGCTAATATATGTCCAATTAACATCCTTAACACTTCTAAGGTAATCGAGAGCTACCTGATGAGCAGCAGCAAGTGGCTTAAATGCTTCAGGGAATGAAGGACCATCAGCAACTGTTAAAGTATGCTCTTTATTAACAAATAAGCTTCCAGCGCCACCTACAACAATAAGTCTCTTATCGCTATTAGAGAGTACTTTAACAAGATGCTTAACTGCATTAGGGATATTAGGAATGGTCTCTGCTGTCCATCCACCACAAGCATCTACAACTACATCAAATGGCTTTAGATCTTCACTTGTAAGGTTAAAGAGATCTTTTTTAATTACCTTCTTAGCTTCACTCTTGTTCTCTTCTCTAACGATAGCGGTTACATCATAGCCTCTCTTAATAGCTTCTTTAGTAACAAGCTGTCCTACTCTACCATTTGCACAAACGACTGCGATCTTCATATTGATCCTCCCAATAAATTTGATTTGTTGTAACCTTTCTGATTACAATAATGAAAATATTACACCTTTATTGTAATGTCAATAGTTACAACAAAAATATTTTAAAAAGTTTTATACATTCTTAACGTCTTTTGTTTAACTTCTCTTTAAAGCCAAGTTTTTTTCTTTTTTTAAAGAGTTAAAACATTTCGCTGATGTTGAAATATCTGGTAATATGGTGAGTAGAAACAGGAGGCTTAACATGAGGATTCGCGACTTCAGGTTAGCGGAAGTTACAAGAAAAGAAACAGGAATTACAAAACCTCTCTTTAGTACGAATGAAGACCTTGAGACTCTTTCAAGGGAAGCTGGTGAATTTGCCACACGCTATAATGATCTTATAAAAAAGAAGGGGGGTGAGGACTCCCTTTATATCTCCCAAGGCAAGTTACATGCAACAGCTGTACTGCACATGCTCTATCAGAATGTACTCTCTTCCTATTTAAGAGATGTCAACCCTGATCTCTTTACAAGATTAACTCCACTTATCTCCTCAAGTGTTGAGATGAGCAATGTAATTAACTTCTATAATAAAGAGTTCCCATCTCCCTTACTTGAACGTATCCATCCTGATCCGCTATTTAAACTTGAGGAGAATATTAGAGGTTTCTTTATACATCAAGTAATGCTTGTAAACCCTGCTCTAGTACAAGCCGCAAAGCCGCTTGTAACTCCTGAAGGGGTAATCTTCCCAGAAGAAGCTAAGGCGCTACAATCTTTAATGGGAAGTTATTCAAAAGATGTTTCAAGACCAGGAGGTGGTATCGATGAAGATATCTTCTCCTTCTTAACAAAGCCTGCTCGAATATATCCTAATAGTTTAAAAGAACAGATTAGCTATATTTTAAGAGAGTGGTCCCATCTACTATCTGAAGATATTAAGCGTATGCTCCTCTCTAGCCTTGATATTATGTCAGAGGAGGAGAAGGACCATGGAACAGGTATAGGGCCTGGTGGTCCTGGTCCTATGGAGGTCCCTGATTACTCTGGTCTTAATAATGAGTATGAAGCCTTCTCTCAAGATACTAACTGGATGCCTCGTGTTGTTATGATGGCAAAGTGTACTTTAGTTTGGCTCGACCAGCTCTCAAAGTGGTATAAGAGACCAATTACTACACTTGATCAAATTCCAGATGCAGAGCTTGATAAACTTGCAGAAGGTGGCTTTACCGCACTTTGGCTTATTGGGCTTTGGGAGCGCTCTGAAGCTTCAAAGAAGATTAAAATACTCTGTGGCAACCCAGATGCCGAGGCCTCTGCTTATTCATTAAAAGACTATGAGATCTCAGAAGCTATTGGAGGCTGGAAAGCGCTAGAAAACTTAAGAGAGAGGTGCTCTCTTAGAGGAATTCGTTTAGCTTCTGATATGGTTCCAAACCATACAGGTCTTGATAGCACTTGGATGTATGAACACCCTGAATACTTTATAAGTCAAGATTACTCACCCTTCCCTTCATACACCTATAATGGCCCTGATCTCTCAGATAACCCAAATATTGAGATTAAGATCGAGGACCACTATTACAATAGAAGCGACGCCGCTGTTACCTTCCGTCGCATAGATAAGCGTAGTGGTGAAACTAAGTATGTATTCCATGGTAATGATGGTACAACGATGCCTTGGAATGATACTGCACAGCTTGATTATCTTAACCCAATCACTAGAGAGGCTGTTATTGAGAAGATTATCCATGTTGCTCAAAACTTCCCTATTATTCGTTTTGATGCCGCAATGACCCTTGCAAAACGTCACATCCAACGTCTTTGGTATCCCAAACCAGGTGATGGCGGAGACATTGCAGGACGCTATCTACACGCCCTTAGTGATGAGGAGTTTAATAGACGAATTCCGCAAGAGTTCTGGAGAGAGGTTGTTGACCGCATAGCAAAAGAGGTCCCTGATACACTACTTCTAGCTGAAGCTTTTTGGATGATGGAAGGGTACTTTGTTAGAACTCTTGGAATGCACCGTGTTTATAACAGTGCCTTTATGAATATGCTTAAAAACCAAGAGAACCAAAAGTATCGTCTTGCTATTAAGAATACCTTAGTCTTTGAACCTGAGATCTTAAAGCGCTATGTAAACTTTATGAATAACCCAGATGAGGAGACCGCTATCGCTCAGTTTGGGGATGGAAACCGTTACTTTAGTATCTGTACAATTCTTTCCACCCTTCCAGGTCTCCCGATGTTTGGTCATGGTCAAATTGAAGGTTTCCATGAAAAATATGGAATGGAGTATAAGAGAGCTTATTGGGATGAAAAACCCAATGAGTACCTTATTAATGAACATAAGAAGAGGATCTTCCCTCTGCTTAGAAAGAGATATCTATTTAGTGGTGTCGAACACTTCAACCTTTATGATGCATATCATAATGGCAATGTAGAAGAGTCCATCTTTGCTTATGTTAATGGTGCAGGTGCAGAGCGTACGCTAGTTATTGTAAACAACCAATATGAACGCGTTGAAGCTAACATCAAGCTATCTACTCCTAAACTTAAAAAGAGTGGTGATGAAAAGAGTACCATCTCTATTTCTCTTGCAGATAACTTAGGTCTTACATTTGGTGGCCGAAGGTATGTAATTTACGATAACTTTACTACAGGACTCACCTACTTAGCTCCTTCAATTAAGTTCTTTGAAGAGGGATTTAACTTTAAAATCGAGGGGTATGACTCTTTAGTTCTTTGGAACATTAGAGAGGTTGAAGATGTAGATGGTTCCTATGAAAAGCTATGTGCTTTCTTAGGAGGAAATGGAATTAGCAATATTGCAGTTGCTATTGCCCTTCTTCGCCTTGAACCTGTTTATAAAGTTCTTGATGCCTTCCGCTCTCAAGCCTTCTTTAGAGGTCTTGAAGCTCTTGTATATGGCAAATCTACAGTACAAAGCGAGAGAAGTTTACTTCTTACAATTGCTGAGACTTATACTCATCTAACTGCAATTGCAGATACTCTTGATGATGCATGTATCAGTACTCTTCCAAGAAAGCCGGAAGAGGTTGACCCTGCATTAATGGTTAGAGAGATTAGATCTATTGGTCATCTGTTTAGCACAAAATGCAAAACACAAGCTTTTGTAAACTATGCCCAGCTTGCTCCAGAGGTTCCTCTAATGCTAGCGGCTGCTATCGTGCTTAAACCTTTTATCGAAGAGGGAAAAGCTACAGAACTTGAAGCCTTAACTGCGGCAGATTCTCTACTTCTTACCCACTTCTTTGAACAGAAGAAGGAGGAGATGAACTTAAGCGAAGAGGAGATGCATCGCATAATGCACAATGCAGCACTCATTACCGTAATGGGTCATACGCTTAAACCTTGCTTAGGAATGACTCCAATTGAGATCTTACGCTTCTTGCTTGCAAACAAGAGTGTTAGAGATGAGGTAAAGTGTAATGAATATAATGGAGTAACTTGGTACAACAAGGAGTTAATGCAATCCTTGATAGTACTATCTGCACTCTCAATTATGATCATAAATCCTAATAGTAGAAAGTTTGATGGAGAGGAATATATCTCAACATTACTAGAAAAAGAGGCTACCTCAGAATATAAGTTAGATAAGCTTCTTCTCTAGCCTTTTAATTGACTTATCAAGATAGCATAGGGTAAGCTTAAAGCGACATCTTTAAAGGGTGTCGCTTTTTAATCGATCTTAGATTGAAGCACTTCTAATGAGGGAGGTGCCGGAAACGGTAAAATTATTATGAAGACCTGGATCACATATCTTGCAGCTTTGTTCATGGGACTCGCTACAACCTTACTCTTTGGTGACAGTGGCGCATCTAGCACTGTTCTTTATACACTCAGTTCCATTTCTATTAATATTGGCATGATTCTATTTTTGCCAATGATATTAATCTCTCTTGCAGCAGGAACTGCTTCTCTTAGAAAAGACCAGCTTACACCAGCAGTAATATTACCATCACTGCTATGGGCAGTAGTATGTGCAATTGCACTACCTATTGTTGCAGCTCTGCTCTTTACCCTATTCCCTGTTACTTTCCCTGTCTCTTCAAGTGCAGGTAGTCAAGCACTCTCAACTTCTTTAGTTTCTACTGTCTTTGCTTCAGGTGCCAATGCTTTAATGAGTAGTAACTTCTTCTATACCTTAGCAACAACTTCAACAATCTTACTTCCTGTAATAATTATTGCTTGGATCTTAGGTTATGCATTGAAGCCTAATGCTGATGTAATTAAACCAGCTTATGCTGTTACAAACTCATTCTCTGAAGTTCTTTATCGCATTGCTAGAGCATACACAGTCTTTGGTTACATTTTCGTCTACTGTACTTCAGCATACTTCTTTACCTCTCTATACCAAGAGAAGACAGTATTTGTAGCACCTCGCTTTTTAGTAACCTTCATCCTTATTGTACTTGCAATAATTCTAATTCTTCTTCCTCTGCTATTTGTAATATTTACAAGGGGAAAGAGAAATCCATACAAAGTAATATTTAGATCTCTTGCTCCTTCAATTGCTGCTTTAACAAGTTCAAATATTCTATTTGCTTCTCCAATGATGGAAAGCAGTGCTCGTCATAATCTAGGAGTACAAAAGAGAGTTTCATCAACTACAATTCCACTCTTTACCCTCTTTGGTAAAGCTGGTTCTTCAACTCTCTCTGCACTTACAGCGCTTGCATTAGTTTATGCAGTTACCGGAACTGTACCCACAATCTCTCAAGCGCTTATTATTGCAATAGTTGCAACTGTTGTGGGTTTTGCCTCCTCTTTTGCAACTGGTTTTGAAACAGTCTTTATCCTAATTGCAACCTTCTCAATTACGGGAATTACTCTTTATGGTGCTGAAGCTTCTGTAATTGGTATCCTTCCTTTAATTGGTGGTCTTGGTGTAATGCTTGATACAGAAATTGCAATGCTTGGAAGTGCTATCGCAGGTAACTTTATAGAGACTGATATCAAAGCTCCATATAAGGATATCCTCTAGTGACTACTCAAGGAGTTTCCAGAATCTTTGTTGTGCTGCAGCTTATTGCAGCACTTATCCTTATCGCCCTCTTCTCCTTCTGCCTTTATGTAGGCATAGAGAAAGGAAGCGATGCTTTATATGCTACGCTAATTCCTGAAATCTTGATGATAGCAGGTGCAGTACTTGCAAACTTAATAATGCGCCTTAAGCATAGAAACCAAACCTCTGAACTCTATCTAATTCCACTATTTCTACTCTCTGTAACACTACAGAGTATAAACCTATTACCATATGTTTACTCTGTTACAGGTTTTCCTGTATTTAGGGCTTCTATCGTTGTAAAGCTCTCACGCTTTTTCTTCTTAGAAACAGCAATACTTCTATTCTTTGCTTCAGTACTTCACTTAAGAAGTTCTGTTTTTACAAAGACAGGTACTTATGTAACCTTTTCATCAATTGCTGTTTTAGCAGTATCTTTTTTTGTTCCTGCCAATACTGCTGTAGTAACAGCAGATATCCACAATAGTTTTCTTACAATAGTAGCCTTTGTAATAACTCTACTTTCGGTAGTGACCTACCTCTTTGCTTTCCTTAAAGACCATGAAAAATATAACCTGCAACACTTTATAACAATGTTCTTAATCGCTGCAGGTGAGTATATTATCATGCTCTCTAATGATATCTCTCTACTATCAATTATAGGAAGCTTTGCCTACTTTGTAGGTATTATTATGCTTTGTACTGTAAACCCTGATGGTTATTAAGAGATAGCTTTTGTAACACTTATCCACTTAGCCATAGGAAGCGCCTTTTCAAGCTCTTCTGGCGATAACTTAACCGCACTATTACTAGTACCTGCAGCAGGATATACGATATCAAAACGTTTTAAGGAGGAGTCAAGATAGACTTCACACCCATCCATTAAGCCAAAGGGGCACACACCACCTGGTGCATGGCCTGTAAGCTCTTCCGTCTCTTCATATGGGATCATATGAGCTTTAGTGTGGAAGTACTCTTTAAACTTTTTGTTATCAACTTTCACATCACCAGCTGTTACAATTATGATAACTCTACCATCTTCTAAAAAGGAGAGTGTTTTAGCGATCCTTGCCTCTTCACAGCCAAGAGCTAAAGCAGCAAGAGCAACTGTAGCTGTCGAAGTTTGCATTAGATGTATTCTATCCTCAAGAGAGTACTTTGCTAAATATTCTCTTGCACTTTCATAAGACATAAAAATCTCCATAAATAATAAAGGACATGTTTTACCATGTCCTTCAAAGTCGATTACTTCTTATCTAGAGAGAGGAGAAGTTGCCTCTTCAAGGTAGGTTTTAGCTCCCTCTTCTACAAGGTCAATAAGTTCATCATGCACCCATTTATGATATGCGTTGATCTTATTAATCTCCTCATCTGTAAGCAGAGAGATATCGATAAGTTTCTTCTCATAAGGAACTACTGTTAATACCTCAAATGATAAGAATTGACCAAATTCAGTTTTAACATCCTCTGTAACCGTGATAAGGTTTTCAATTCTTATACCATGCCTTCCCTCTTTATAGATACCTGGTTCATCAGAGACAACCATACCACTCTCAAGAGCGACAGCAATAGGACGGCTACTTATATTCTGAGGTCCTTCATGAACATTTAAATTAAAGCCAACTCCATGACCGGTACCATGATAAAAACTTTCACCAGCATTCCACATAAACTGCTTGGCTAAGATATCAAGTTGGTAACCCTTTGTTCCTGCGATAAAGCGTTGAGAAGCAAGCGCAAGATGACCTTTTAGAACAATTGTATAATCTCTCTTTTGCTCCTCGGTTGCACTACCAAAGAGGAGAGTTCTTGTGATATCTGTTGTACCAAAGTAGAACTGAGAACCAGTATCTAAAACTAGAAGACCATCTTGGTCGATCTTCTTAGAAGATTCTTTTGTTGCACTATAGTGGCACATTGCACCATGCTCTCTAAAGCCTGAAATTGGAGCAAAAGAGGGTCCTAAATAACCTTCCAACTTCTCTCTCTCCTTTTCAAGAAGAGTTGAAACTGCGATCTCATCAAGAGAACCATCTGCTTTTGTATTAAGTTTTGATAAGAAGTTTACATAAGCTACACCATCTAGCAGGTGACTTCTTCTCATACCTCTTATCTCAATAGCATTTTTACAAGCTTTAAGTGGTGTAGTAAGATCTAAACCTACAATAGAGTTCTTTTTATCAACAACAGGAGCAAAGCGCATACTTACCTTTTCATTGTTGTAATAAGCAACCCCGTGAGCAACTACAGGAAGTACTGTATCAACATCTGAATAATCCATTATCTCAAAGGAGCTCTCTACACTCTTTGCAATTTCAGGTGAGAAACGACTAAGATCAGTAAAGAGAATTGCATTTTTCTGAGAAATAAAGACAAAGGACATAAAGACAGGGTTATAAAGAATATCATCACCACGTAAGTTAGTTAGGTATGCAATGTCATCAACAGATGAGATGAAGGTGTAATCAGCACCCTTCTCTTTTAACAGAGATCTAACTTTAGCTAGCTTGTCTTCCCTAGTTTGTCCTGCATAAATTACATCTACTTCACGAACCTTTGAAGAAGGAATTGCAGGGCGACCTGCCCAGAAGCTATCAAGAAGATCATCAGTTGAAAGTAACTTTATCCCTTTTTGAGAGAGGAATTCTTTCTTCTCTTTAAATTGCTTTATACTAATAGATTCTCCATCTACACCAACCTTTGCTCCCTTTTTAAGATTATCTTTAAGGTAAGTAAATGGCTCTGGTGTTCCATCGGTATCAAGCTTCATAAGGGTATATTCGCTTCCCTTTATCTCTTCAGCACCCTGAATAAAGTAACGGGAATCGACCCAAAGTAAAGCTTTATCTTTTGTAACTACAACAGTACCTGCAGAACCTGTAAAACCTGAAATAAAGGCTCTAGTTCTCCAACGTGGAGCTACATATTCACTCTGATGAGGATCTGTTCCGGTGATAAGATAGGCATCTAAGCCTAAAGCAGACATTTTATTTCTAAGCTCTGCGACTCTTTCGTTTATTGTTAACACTGCTATCTCTCCTTCGATTGACAACTATATATAAAATGATGGCAACTACCATCATAAGAAAACAAAATACTTGTCCCTTTGAAATATTAAAAAAAGATTGGAAAACGGCAATATTGTCACTCTCTTTTCCAAGTGCAATAACATAGCCGATATCCGCATCAGGCTGTCTACAATACTCAATAAAGAAGCGGAAAAAACCATATCCAAAGAGGTATGCAGAAAGCATTGTTCCATCTTTAAGAGAGTACTTCTTTATAAGAGGTCTCATTACAAACCATAAAATTAAAAATAAAACTATACCCTCAAAAAAGGCTTCATAAAGCTGAGAGGGGTGACGAGGTAAGTTTAAATAACCACCTTGGGTGTACGATAACCCAACATGGTTTGCAACCTCTCTAACCCAAGAAAGCTCTGTAGAAAAGGAGGGGGCATCAGGGAAGATAACACCCCAAGGCACCTCTGTCACTCTTCCATATAACTCTCCATTAATAAAGTTTCCAAGGCGTCCAAATGTATAACCTAAAGGAATACCTGCCACAATTAGATCAGAAGCATAAAGAAGCGATACCTTCTTTCGTCTAAGGTAGAGATAGCCACCTACGATAGCACCAACAACTCCTCCATGGTAGCTCATGCCAGGAAGTCCTACAAAAACTCCATTTCTAAAGGGCCAGAAGATTAGATGAGGATGCGTTAGATAATAAAAACCATCACTATAGAACAAGACAGAAAAAAGACGGGCACCTATAAGAAGGCCTACAATTCCACAAAGGAATAGGTTCTGCCACTCATCCATAGTTAAAACTGAGGCTCTCTTATCTCTCTTCACCTGATAACTAAATAAAGCATATGCGATAGCAAAAGCTACAATATACATAACTGCATACCATCTGATAGGCAGAAATGAGACAACTTCAGGCTTTATCCAACTTGGATATTCTATAAAGAGAAACATGAAAGAAGTTTAAGACAGAGTATAAATTACAGTCAACACGATTAGGAAGTTTGACACCATTTATACTATTAATTATTCTTTCCAATATGAAACAACTTAGAGTATCCCTTCTTATTCTTATCTTCTCTATCTTTCTTGTTACCCTTCCAGCGGCAGCAGTACCAGAGAAGGTAACTAATAACCAAGCAGGGATCCAAACAACATCAATTACAAATACATTATCGTCAATCAATGCCCTATATCAGTATCTTAATGCAAATTTTCTATGGGATATTGATACAGAGAACGTCGAAGAAGAACTTACAAAAGGGCTAATGAGAGCCCTCAACGATCCCTATTCAGAGTACATAACAGCTGATGAAAAGGATGAGTTTGATGAGACTACTACTGGAAATTATGTAGGTATAGGTACATATCTTACCAAGTACTCCCCTGAAGCTATCGATTGGGATGACCCTGAAACTTACATGGTACAAATTACAGCACCATTCCCAGGAGGCCCTGCAGATAGAGCTGGCTTACGTTCAAGAGACCTTATCTCTCACATAAATGGAGAGAGTATCTATGATCTCACAGCAACAGAAGCAAGTAAAAAGCTTAGAGGAAAAGAGGGTGAAGAGTTAACGCTTACAGTTCATCGTGGTTCTGCAGTCTTTGATGTAAAGCTAAAGCCAGAGAGAGTAACAACACCCAATGTTTCATCTGAGATAATTAGTGGGACTAATATAGGATATTTAAGTATTGTTAACTTCTCAGAGTCCACCTACTCATTAGTAAGCAAAGAGCTAGCTAAACTTACAAATGAAGGAATTAAAGGATTAATCATTGACCTAAGAAATAATACAGGTGGTGTTGTTAATGCCTCTTTGATGGTTAGTAACTTCTTCCTTGAAAGTGGCGATACGATAGTTTCAACACAGTTTAAAGAGGGTTCAGGAAGACAAAACAGTACAACGGTAGCCTCTAATGAGACACGTAAATACCTCGATATTCCCTTAGTTATTCTTGTTAATGGAGGTACAGCCTCTGCTAGTGAGATCATGACAGCTGCCTTAAAAGAGAATGATAGAGCAACAGTTATTGGCTCAAAAACCTTTGGAAAAGGCATAATGCAAGATGTTATCTCTTGGAAAGATGGATATATAAAATACACCTCAGCTCACTACCTCACTCCTCTTGGAAATGATATCCATGAAGTAGGAATAGAACCTGATATTGTAATCGATGATAATGAGTATAGTGATGAAGAGACTGAATTATACTTTGACTTCTTAGACACTCATACAGAGGAACTTGAAGAGTATGTCAAAAATAATCCTGAATATAGTACAGCTAATATAGAAGCTTACGCAGAGAAGCATAAAGATAGTGGAGTACCACCACTACTACTTAAGCTCCTTGCAAGAAACCAGTACATCTATGATATGGATTATACAGAGCGACCTCTTACAGACCCTGTCTATGATAGAGCTATGAAGAGAGCCGTAGAATACTTGGAGTCACTATGAGAATATTCCTTCTCTCCCATGCTGATGATAACTCTATATATCCTCTCTATAAGAAAGAGAGGAACTATCTATTAAATGTACTTCGTTTAAAAGTTGGAGAGGTATTTACAGCAAAGGATGAGAGGGGAAAATACTATAAAGCAAGCCTTATTAATGAAGAAACACTCTCATTAGAAGAAACAGAAAAGCCAGAAGAGACTCTTTTAGACTCCCTCTCTGGCTATAAAAAGAAACTCTTTCCAATAGAGGTATTTCAATGTATTTGTAAGGGAAAAAAGAATGAAGAGATCGTAAGAATGCTTACAGAAGCGGGTGTAGAGAGGATAACTTTTGTTAGTAGTGACTTCACTCAACAAAGCAATTTTACCGCTCATGAGGTTGAAAGACTTGAAAAAATTCGAAGAGAAGCAATACAACAGAGCGGATCTGAGACAACTATTACAGATTTTAAAGTCCTACCATTTAAACAGGCATTAGAGTCTTCATTATATCAAACAATATTACTACACCAAAGCCTAAGAGATAAAACTTATTCTCTTAGAAGTGCCTTGAAAGAAGAAAGTGCAAAATTTGGGCTCTCTATTTTCATAGGTTCTGAAGGTGGATTTAGCGAAGAGGAATGTCAGATAGCAGAGGAAAAAGGAGCATTTCCAGTCCTTCTTCCTACCAATATTTTAAGAGCAGAAACTGCAGGAATCTTTACTGTAGGTGCAATTCTTGCACTTACAGAGTAAAAATAAAGTGATGTAATTTTATTTACAATACATATTATATATCGTACAATAATATTAAACAAAATCATTCTATTTAAACAAATAAAAAGTTAAATAAAACATTTGTAAAATCAGAAAAATGCCCCTATCCTAAAAACCTACCGACAGTATTGTCATAAGGGGGGAATGGGGAAAATTATGAATGATATCAAATCAGATATTGCTAACGAATGGCGGGTAGATTTACCCAATACCTGCTGTTTTATTAAAGGTATTAGGGTTGAGATCACAAATGCTTTTTTCCTGCTCTTGTGATTACCGTTATCCAGACAGGAATTAATTAACTATTTTGCTTTACGGAAGCCTGTTCTGTATTATTGCAGAACGTATCTATGATTAAAAAAAGGAATTTATGAAAAAGACCAACTCTCTGACATTTGCCCAGATTGTTGCAAATACATTAATAGGAGAATCTGCTGCAATGAAGAAACTAAGAGCTGAATTAGTTATCCTTGCAGCAGGTAAATCGAATATTTTAATCTCAGGAGAGACAGGAACAGGAAAAGAGATAGCCGCCACCCTAATCGCAGGCTCTATCTCAGATGAAGGGGATATCATCAATGTTAACTGTGCTCTTCTAAAAGGACCACTTTCAGATAGTGAACTATTTGGACATATGAAAGGCTCCTTCTCAGGTGCCGATTACACAAGAAGAGGACTTGTTGAACTGGCACATGGGAAGGTTCTCTTTTTAGATGAAGTTGAGGAATTAGAGTCCTCGACTCAAGCAAAGCTCTTAAGATTTATGGAAAATGGGGAGTATCGGCGTCTTGGTTCCGGAGAGATGAGATACTCAAAATGCCGTGTAATAGCGGCAACCAATGAAAAAGTAAAAGTACTCTTTAGTAAAGATAAGCTTAGGAAAGATTTCTTTATGCGTGTCTCTACTCAAGTTCTACGTGTTCCTCCATTAAGAGAGCGTCTTGAAGATATTCCTCTTCTTATTGCATTTAAAGAAAAGCTGATGAAAGCTGAACGTCACATTAGCGACTTCTCTCTCTTCTTTGAATACAACTGGCCAGGTAATGTTAGAGAGCTTTTTCATGTAGTTGAGCGCATACATGCTACCTGTTCAGAAGAGCTACTTGTAACACCAGAGCTCATCAATCCACTACTCTTAGACATCTAGGACACTAGAGTGTAAAAAGTGTGTAAAATCACAATTTCCACAAGGCTAAATTACGCTTAGATGGAGAGTTACACACTTATTCACAAGTAAACAGCTACTTGTTGAAAACCTGTTGAAAACTTACTTTTCAACAGGCATTTTTTTACACTTTTCCACATTAAAAATTATATAAGTTTTTAACATATTTTCTATTTGATATTTTTTACTATTCTCTTATATTACAATAAGTTAATTACAGCATCTATCAACTGAAAGATATCAGACAAACTGTCTATTAGTACCAATTTATTGAAAGTTATCAACAGCCCTGTTGAAAACTTGTGGAAAACACATATTTAGTGTGGAAAACCTGTACACAACAGAATTGCAACTTATGTCACTAAAAAAGAGGACAAAATAGCGCCATTTTAGCTAAGGAAGTATAATATAAGAATATATTAACCTTCTCTAATATCTGCTCCAATAGATAGCAGTTTTTCTAATAGGGACTCATAACCTCTTTCTATTTGTCCTATGTTCTTTATAAGGCATACACCATCTGTACAAAGGGAAGCTATTACTAAAGCCATACCAGCTCTAACATCGGGAGAGGTAACCTCGGCCGGACGGAAACGGGAGGGACCGTTTACCACAGCTCTATGAGGGTCACATAGGATGATATCAGCACCCATTCTGATAAGATTATCAATAAAGTACATCCTAGACTCAAACATCTTCTCATGAATTAGTATCTGACCTTTCATCCTACAGGCTGTTACTGTCATTATTGAAAGTAAATCAGCAGGGAACCCGGGCCAGGGTGCATCATCAAGTTTAGGAGTAACACCTGAGTAGGTTTTACTTATCACCCTACTTTGCTTTTCAGGAACAAAGATTGTATTTTCACCCCTTTCAAAGGATATACCTAAGCGGTCAAAACCAAGTTCTAAAGGACGGAGGAATTTAGTTGTTACATCTTTAAGTAAGAGTTCGCCACCTGTTGCGGCAGCAACACCTATAAAAGAACCAAGCTCCATGTAATCTGAACCAATTTTAAAGCTAGTTCTATGTAGTTTTTCTCTTCCATGCACTGTAAGTAAGTTTGAACCAATCCCTTCAACTAAAGCTCCCATAGCTGTAAGCATATGGCATAGATCTTGGACATGAGGTTCACAGGCGGCATTGTAGATGGTACTTACCCCATCAGCTAAAGCAGCTGCCATTAATACATTTTCTGTAGCAGTTACACTAGCTTCATCTAAAAATATATCTGCACTCTTAAGACGAGAAGGGGCTTGAAGAACTAAATAACCTCTATCATTAACACTACAAGAGACCCCTAAAGCAGTAAGACCCATAAAGTGTGCATCTAAGCGTCTTAATCCTATTACATCCCCACCCGGTGGAGGAAGAACTACACTTATACCCCTTGCTAAGAGAGGACCTGAAAATAATATAGAGCCTCGAACGCTATCAACTAAAGATGGGGTAAGACCATTAAAATGGACAGAGGAGGTAATAGTGTAGCTATTTTTGCCATCTCTTTGGACATTAGAACCTAGTTCTGTTGCGAGTTTAAACATTACCCTTACATCTACGATATCAGGGATGTTAGATAACTTAACACTCTCATCTGTAAGTAAACAGGCAGCAATACAAGGAAGTGCAGCATTCTTGTTTCCACTAATGCTTACTTCCCCTCTTAACTTTTTTCCACCATGTACTACATAACTATCCATGCAAAGAGAATATCACATCTTTACTTTTTTGAAGATGTTTTTTGTACTCTTCCTTCCATCTTGAAGCAAAGGCTGTTGGTGCACAACCTCTCTTTTGACTATAAAGTCTTGAAAAGTAGAGAGAGTCCTCATAGCCAACCTTTTGAGAGGCTTCCTTTATTGTAATTTCAGGGTCTGTCATTACGATCTGTTCAAAAGCTGAAATTCTTCTCTCAATTAAAAGTTCTTTAAAAGAGAGATCAAGTTGTCTTTTTAGTGCATGAGTAAGCCCTGAATCACTCATAGAAAGATAAGTTGCAAGATCTTTAATCTCAATTCGCTCTTTAATATGTCTATCAATGTAGGTAATAACTGCTTCAGATATGGAAGGGTGAAATAGTTTTAGATCCTTTGAAACTAAAAGTAGTTCAAGGTTTTGAGAAAAGAGATGAATTAACTTTTCAAGCATCTCCCCTTTATAAAGAGGTCTATCTAAGAAGGCCTTCTTTAGCTCTTCTCCATCTAATCCCGCATTTATCCACTCAGCAAGTAAATCCTCATTTAAATTATCAGAGGAGCGGAATTGACCCAAAAAAGCATAAGATACCACCTTATCCTCTATTGTTATTGGTATAACCATCTCAGTAAGTCCTGCATGACAACTATAAAGCTGACTCTTTCCCTCTTCTTTGCACTTTGCACACATCATATTATCTTGCTGTATGCATCTATAACGTGCATTAAGGCCATTTTGCATCAAAGTGCAAAAATCTGAACTTCTCGTATGATAGCCTACTAAAAGCTCATACATATCAGGTGAGAAGAAGGTAATCTTTACATCAAAGCAATATGAAAAATCTTCAATTAGCTTCTTTACTTCTTCTGTATAAAATAGTTGTACTTTATCTTCCATATAAAATAATTATAAAGCAGATTTATCCATACTCTCAACTATAAAAACTATTTATTAAAAAGAGATACAAGTATAGTCTACTTATAAATAAAGGCGGATTTCTCCATGGACAATATTGAAAAAGCAAAACAAGTTATTTCTAATTTTTTAATAGAAGGTGTTCTTCAAGATCTTCATGTTAATACTCAAGGTCATATAAATTCTACCTTTATTTCTACCTTTATAAAGGATGGTAGTACTTATAAATATACCCATCAGAAGATCAACAAGAGTGTTTTTACTCATCCTGATGAGGTAATGGAAAACATCCTTAAGGTAACAAAACATATACAAGAGAAAGTTAAATCCTATCCAGATAGAGATAAGCGCTCTTTAAAGGTAATCCTTTCAAAGGATGGAAAACCATACTATATAGATGAAGATGGAGAGTATTGGAGAACCTATTCATTCATTGATGATGTAAACACCTTTGATTCCATTTCAGATCCTCTTATGGCAAGAAACCTAGGCCTTGCCATTGGTCAATTTCAGTTATATCTATCAGATTTTGATGGCTCCTCTCTTTATACAACAATTTCTCATTTTCATGATATGAATTTACGTTATAAACAGCTTGAAGAGGCTATCAAAAATAATAGAGCAAATCGCTTAGAAGAAGTAAAAGCGGAAATTGACTTTTTAATGGATAATAAAGAGCGTGGTTGTGTTATTTGGAATGAGTTTGAAAATGGTATTGTACCTACCAGAGTCACACATAATGATACCAAGATGAACAATGTCCTCTTTTCAAAAGAAAATGGTGAAGGCCTTTGTGTAATTGATCTTGATACTATTATGCCCGGAACCATCCTCTTTGATACTGGTGATATGATTAGGACCGCTTGTAATACTGCTACTGAAGATGAAAAAGATCTTTCAAAGGTTGATTTTAATACAGCTCTTTATAAAGCTCTCTACTCTGGTTATGTTGAAAAAGCTTCAGTTTTCTTAACAGATAGAGAGAAAGAGCAGATAAAAGAGTCCGGAAGAACAATCACCCAAATAATGGCTGTACGATTCTTAACTGACTATATCAATGGAGATGTTTACTACCATACTCTCTATAAAGAGCATAATTTAGTACGTGCTCGTAACCAAATTGCGCTAATAAAAGCAATGGATAGACATTGGTCTGAGATTGAGTGTTGAGAAAAGTAAAGAGCAATAATATACTTCTCTTATGACAAGAATCTACGGGATAGGTAATCCACTAATAGACATACTCTGTACTATCACAAATGAAGATCTAGAGAAGCTCTCGCTTTATAAGGGAACGATGCACCTTATTGATAAGGATAGGCATAAAGAGTTACTTACCTATCTTAGTGGTCATAAGAAGGTTTACTCCCCAGGAGGATCCTGCCCTAATACAATGGTTACTCTTGCCTCCCTTGGTATAGATACCACTGTTGCTGGAGGTGTAGGTAAAGATGATCTTTCTAAAATCTATAGAGAAAAGCTTACGCAATCAGGAGCAAAGGATGAACTTGTAAGCTTTGATGAACCTACCGGGACCTCAATCATACTTCTAACAGAAGATAGAGAGAGGACTATGAATACTTTCCTAGGAGCAAATCGTTGCTTTGATTGGAAAGATGTAAACCAAGCAACTGTTGATAAAGCAGATATCTTCTATTTTACTGGCTATATGTGGGACACAGAACCACAGCAGCGGGCAATTAAATATGTTCTTAAACAGTGCAAAGAGAAGAATATTAAAGTTGCATTTGATGTCGCTGATCCATTCGCGGTTGGTCGTTATAGACAAACCTTTTTAGGTCTCATCTCATCTTATTGTGATATCGTCTTTGCAAATAGCGAAGAAGCACGCTATCTCTTTGATAACTACGATGCTTATGAGTGTTGTAAAAGTATGGGAAAGCTTGCCCCTGTAGCTATTGTTAAAAATGGTAAAAAAGGTTCTTTTGTTTCAGATAACAAAGTAATAACAAATATTCCAGTTCAAGGTTCTTCAACTCCTGTAGATACTACAGGTGCAGGTGATACTTATGCAGCGGGCTTTCTTTATGGAGTTGCTAAAGGGTACGATAGCGTAAGATGTGGAAAGATCGCTTCATACCTTGCCGGTGAGATCATAAGTCAGATGGGAGCGCAATTTTCAAAAGAAAAAGCCCTTGAAATACGCTCCTATCTAGAAAAGACCTACAATAATGCCAAATAAGGGATAACTAAAGGTAAAAATAGAGTAAACATAAGAAAGAGAATAAGAAAAGCAACTGCACTAATACAGATACCTATAATTCCCATTACAAAACCTGCGTTTGCATCACTATTTATATGTCTAAGCTTACTTCCTTTTACAACTGCAATTATCCCTAGGACAAGGCCAACCAACCTTGAAAAAGTAAGAGCCAAGATTAAAGAACATAATCCTAAAACCATAGGAACAGTTCCTGAATCTCCCTTACTTTTATTATTATCTGGCTCATTTGAATAATATCTTTCTTCATCCATAATAATGCCTCCATCTAAGCTATAATATAACTTTAAAAACTCTACTCGTACATAAAAATTAAGCTCTTCAAAGAGAATGCCATCTCTCTTATAATTTAGTCATGCAAGAGAGAATATATATAGCTATAGATCTTAAATCCTTCTATGCCTCTGTTGAGTGTGCGGATAGGCACCTCGATCCTCTTGATACCAATTTAGTAGTTGCAGATAAAAGTAGAAGTGAAAAAACCATCTGTTTAGCTGTTTCTCCTTCTATGAAAGCCTATGGACTTCCTGGGCGATGTCGTCTATTCGAAGTAATAGAGAAGATAAAAGAAGTAAATAATAAAAGAAGAGTTAAAGCGCCCTTTAATAGATTAAAAGGTTCATCTTCAAATGCTACAAAGCTACAAAATAACCCAGCACTAGAAGCGACCTATATTGTTGCTCCGCCTAGAATGGCAAGATATATAGAAAAGAGCAGTGAAATATATAAAGTATACTTAAAATATATAGCAGCAGAAGATATACATGTTTACTCAATCGATGAAGTTTTTATGGATGTAACTTCTTATCTTTCTACTTACAAATGTACTCCTCATGAACTTGCTAAAACAATGATACTTGATGTCCTAAACACAACAGGAATTACTGCAACCGCGGGTATTGGTACTAATTTATACCTTTGTAAGGTTGCCTTAGATATACAATCAAAACATATAAAAGCAGATAAAGATGGGGTAAGAATAGCCTACTTAGATGAACAATCTTATAGAGAAAAATTATGGTCTCATCGCCCTATTACAGACTTTTGGCGTGTAGGAAGAGGTTATGGTAAGAAACTTGAAGAGAACTATATTTTTACCATGGGAGATGTAGCAAGATGTTCTCTAGAGAACGAAGCACTTTTATATCGTTTATTTGGTGTAAATGCAGAGCTTTTAATTGACCACTCTTGGGGTTATGAACCTTGTACGATGAAGGATATTAAAACCTATAAACCTTCTTCAAATAGTTTAGGAAGTGGTCAGGTCCTTTCAGAGGGATATACTGCAGAAAAGGCTCGTGTCATCGTTAGAGAAATGGCCAATGCCCTTGCCTTAGATCTTGTTCAAAAAAGATTAAAAACAGATCAAATTGTTATTACAGCGGGTTATGATATTGATAACTTAAAAGAGGACTCTTTCGTAGGAGAAAAGAGTATAGATTACTATGGAAGAGTTGTACCGAAATCAGCTCATGGATCTTTTAATTTTAACTCTTACACCTCCTCATCTAAAGAGATTGAAGAAGCTGCCGCACGTCTCTTTGATAGAATAATTGATAAGAAACTATTAGTGAGAAGAATCTATCTAACAGGTAATCATGTTATTGATGAAAATAAAGCAGAGGAAAAAGGTGTACAATTAGATCTTTTTGAAAGTGAAAATATCACTACTAAAAAAGAGAAAGAGAAGCAAGAGCGAAAACTTCAAGAAACTCTTATTAATATAAAGGAGCGTTATGGAAAGAACTCCATTTTAAAGGGGTTAAACTATGAAGAAGGTGCTACAGCCATTGAAAGAAATAAACAGATTGGAGGACATAAGGCATGAGTTATGACGATATTATAAATCTTCCTCATCATGTTTCTAAAGTTCATAGACAGATGACTATGTCAGAGCGTGCAGCTCAGTTTGCTCCTTTTGCGGCTCTTACAGGTTATGATGCTGCCATAAAAGAGAGTGCAAGAGTTACTGATAAAAAATGTTTTCTTGATGAAGAAGAACTTTATCAAATTAATAGAACTATATCCGAAGCTCTTAATGAAAGAGCCTTTGTTACTCTAACTTACTTTATAAAAGATGAAAGGAAGAAAGAGGGAGGACGCTTTGAAGAGATCTCGGGCTTTATAAAGAAGATAGATAATGAATTTAATACCCTTGTAATTAACAATCTATCTATACCACTTGAGGATATTACAAAAGCCTACATTGATAAAAAAAGACATCCAGAGGATTAACCAATGGATGTCATTACTCTAAAGTAGCAAAAGATTAATAGTTCTTTGCTTCGAGTTCAAAATATGCCTTTGGATGACCACAAACTGGGCATACTTCTGGAGCTTTCTTACCAATTACGATGTGACCGCAGTTAGAGCACTTCCAGATCATCTCACCATCTCTTGAGAATACAAGACCCTCTTCTACATTCTTAAGAAGAGCAAGATATCTCTCTTCGTGAGACTTCTCGATCTTACCAACACCTCTAAAGAGAGCTGCAATTCTCTTAAAGCCTTCTTCCTCTGCAACCTTAGCGAACTCAGCATACATATCTGTCCACTCATAGTTTTCGCCTTCAGCAGCTGCCTTTAAGTTTTCTGCAGTTGTTCCAATCTCACCATTCTCCTGAAGAAGCTTAAACCAAAGCTTAGCATGCTCTTTTTCATTGTTTGCTGTCTCTTCGAAGATGTTTGCGATCTGTACATAACCCTCTTTGCGAGCTTTTGATGCAAAGAATGTGTACTTGTTTCTTGCCTGGCTCTCACCAGCAAATGCAGTCTGAAGGTTCTTTTCTGTTCTGCTACCTTTAATGTTTTCCATATGTGTTTCTCCTTATACTGGTGTTCCACGACCAGTTTAATTACTCTTTATCTTTACACTCTTTGCACAGTCCCGTAAATAGTATTTCATAGTCTTCAACTTTAAAACCATTACTATTTACTTCTGGCAGTGCATCTTTGCAGTAGTCGATATCGAAAACTCTTCCACATCGTCTACAAATTGCATGACAGTGCGAGTATAAATCACCATCATATCTATCAGGTACATTTCCTGGCATCAGGAGTTTTTTTATCTCTCCTGAATCGGAAAGCATACCAAGATTCCTATAAACCGTTCCCTTACTAATATGAGGATTTCGAGATATCACTTCTGCATAAACTTCCTCAGCTGTTGGGTGATTATGAAGCCTCCTCACTGCTTGAAGTGTTTCATCTCTCTGTATCGTATTCCTGATGTTTCCCATATTCAAATCCTTATTAAGAATTACTCCTAAATAATAAGAACTCAGAAATAATTCGTCAATATATTTTCAAAAAAATTGTCTGTAGTCTTATTACAAAACTACAGACTTGTGATAAAAATGAAAATCTTTATTATTTTACAGGAATAATTCTAACCTGCTTATAAAGACCTTCACCTTCACTCTTTGTATCAACTCCTTCAAAGTCATTAAGAGCGGTATGAATTAATCTTCTTTCAAATGGATTCATTGGATCAAGAAGTTTACTTCTACCTGTGCGTCTTACATACTCAGCGCTCTTGAAGGCATTACGAATGATGATCTCTTCATGTCTCATCCTATAGTTTTCACTATCGATTATGATCTTAAGTTCAGGATTTAAGTTACCTGCATAAACATTAACAATAAGCTGGATAGCATCAAGGTTTTTACCCTTTCTTCCAATGATAATAGAGGAGTTTTCGCTTTCAATATTAAACCCAATCTTATTATCTCTACGGAAGTTGATAGTTACTGTAGCGCTATAACCCATCTTTTCAATTAATGTTGAGATAAAGGAGAGAACCTTCTCCTCCTCTTCTGATTCTGCTTGAAGTACCTGTCCCGGGATCATATACTCGCTCTCAGAGGTTTGAGGAATATCAGCATCACTATCACTAGGTTCAGCTACATGAACTCTAATAGTTACGCTTCCCTTCTTAAAAAGACCCTTCTTTTGAGAACTTATAACTTCTACATCAAAATCATCTCTATCAAGGCCAAGCTCTTCAATTGCCATTGCAATTGCTTCTGCTTCTGTTTTTGCTTCAAATTCTCTAGTCATTTATATTTCCCTTACTTCTTCTTTCTTTTTTGAAATTTTGCAATCTTTGCATCTTCTTTTGACTGAATCTCAGCTTCAAACTTCTTTTTCTTCTTCTTGTTTACATAGATCTGCTGAACAGTTGAGATCATATTCATAGTTGTCCAATATACAAGCAATCCAGAAGGAGCATTATAAAGAACGAAGAAGAAGATTATTGGCATACCATATGTCATAAAGTTCATCATACCTTGCTGTGAATTTTGAGTACTTGCTGTCTGAGTAATCTTCATAGAAAGGATCATAGAAACAGTATAGATGATAGGTAATAGGTGTATCTGACTTCCAAGGAATGGAATAGAGAATGGAAGTGTAAAGATAGTCTCTGGAATAGAAAGGTCTGGGATCCAACCAGGGATAAACATTGCACCACGAAGTTCATAGTGGTTATTCAAAAGTCCATAGAATGCAATAAGGATTGGGAACTGAATAAGCATTGGAAGACATGAACCCATTGGGTTGATGCCCTCTTCCTTATAGAGTTTTGCCATTGCAGCATTCATAGCTTGAGGATCATCTGCATACTTCTTCTTTAGTTCATCCATCTTTGGACCAAGAGCAGACATCTTTGCTGTTGAATCCATACCCTTCTTTGAAAGAGGTTGAAGGAGTAACTTAATAAGGAATGTAAGAAGGATAATAGCTACACCATAGTTAGGTATTACCTTATAGAAGAGGGTAAGACACCACTTAAGGATAGTTTCAAGCCAACCAAGCCAAGCTGAAGTATCCATTACTTTATTAAGTTTTAAGCCTGAAAGACTAAATGCATTATCCTTCTCAAGGTCATACATATTTAAATATGAAGTAACTTTTGGACCTGTATAGAAGCTATAAACATCTGTTACAGAAGATCCATTTACACCTTGACGTGTTAAATAGAAGGAATCTGATTGAGAAATTCCACTGCTATTTTCTTTCTGTACGAAGGTTGTTTCATAGTTAACTCCACTTTGTGGAATTGCAATAATAGCAAAGTACTTTCCAGCTAAAGCTGCCCAATCAAGTGTTTCACTTGTTGAGTATGTATTATTCTTAAAGCTAACAGTATTTTTTCCACTCTTATCAGCTCTCTTATAATACATTCTTCTGTAATCATAGTTACCACTGAGGTTTGTAAAACTAGGACCAACCTGAGGATCATAACCTAATGTATAGAATGAGATTGGTAGAGCTGAACCATCATCACTACTAATTGTGATGGCAAGCTGCATCATATACTCTTTACTTGAAGGTAATGCGAAGCTCTTATTAATAGTAAATACTTGGTCACTAGAAGCTACTTTGAACTTCTGAGAGAAGCTTACTACTGTCATCTCAATACTCTGGTTAACATTATTTACAGTACGATTAACACTCTTCTTTTCAACTGTATAGTTAAATACATCTGTTATAGGGGTATTAAAATCTGTAGATGGATACATTAAAAAAGCATTCTTTCCACTGCTATCTTTAATTAGAATATCAAGATTCTCTCCACTACTTCCTTCATTATTAAGTACTATGCTACTAACTGATGCACCTTTAGGATCAAAAGTAACGCTCATCGCATCTGTTGAAACAACAAATGGATTTGCATCTGAGCCTTGTGCTATAGCAGTATATGAGTACGATGATGATGAAGGAGTCTGAATTTCAGCTGAAACATCTGTTACAGTTTCACTTTGGGCTGTTTCACTTACTTCTGGTGAAAAGAAAGCAGTCTGAATCGTCATGCCCACAGTAATGACAATAACTGTCAATACAATTGCGATGATAGTATTCCTATCCATTTTTTCTCCTTGGATTGATTAAAGCGGTGGAAACGGAAAGAGGAATAGGAAACTCTGCTTAAAGAGATGGAGTGCGAACTAATTCCCGATATATCTTGTCCAGCATCTGATAAAACTGTGACTCAAGCAAAGAGAAATCAGGAACCTTTCCTGGATACACCACCAGAACAATATCAAGACCACTATTGGTCTCTTCAGAAACAGCATTCAAAATTCGTCTTTTAGGATATAAGCGAAATAACTCTTTTGCCTGTCTTCTTATCTTATTTCTTTCAACTGCACTTCCAAAATGCTTTGCAGGAATAATTATAAAACGATCAAAAGATAGTCCGCTTCCTAATGCGATTAATCGCATTCCCCTGCAAGAAATTACCTTCCCTTGCCTGAAAATGCGATCAATATCCTGCTGTTTACGGATTATCTCTCTCTTAGTAAGGCTTCTTCTCATCAGAAACGGTGAGACTGTGTCTGCCCTTTGCTCTGCGACGAGCAAGTACAAGACGTCCGCCCTTAGTTGCCATGCGGGCACGGAAACCAAATGTCCTTGTTCTCTTCATCTTACTTGGCTGGTAAGTTCTTTTTCCTTTGTAACTCATGAAAATCTCCGGTTTTTATCGCAAAATTTGCGTTAATATCATTAGCACGGGCACAAGTGTCCGAATAGCAACTCTATAAAATAAAAGAAAAACAGTCAATATAGTTGTATGCTCTTTATATTGTACTCAGGAAATTTCTCTCTTAATCGAGCCATTATTTGGTGTTCATTCATTCTAAAAATATTCTTATATGCAGGATGCTCACATTTAACAATCATCTTAGTTTTTACGATTTCTTGTAAAAATACATGGTTATAAAGAGTATCACCAACAATATATTTCCACTCTGAAAACAGTGGTCTTCCCTCTGTTTTTTTAATTATTTCATCTTGGTAGAGTTTTATAAATTCACTTAGAGGAGTTTCTTCATATGGTGGCTTTTTCAACTTTTCCCTCCTCTAATAAATATTCTATTACACTCTCTTTACTTTCAGAAAAGTAATTCTCACGTGGTAAGAAGGTATAAAAAGCTTGAGAGTAATCTGATAATTCTTTTAAAAACGATGCCCTTTTATTGCTATCTAACTCTAAAAGAACGTCATCAATTAATAAAATAGGCTTTTTTCCTGTTTTCTTAATAAAGAAACGTGCTTCTGCTACTCTAAATAAAAGAGAAGCTAATCTAATTTGACCAGTAGATCCACTTTGTATAAATGGACCATTTTCATCTTCAACAATATATCTATCTCTATGAATACCTGATGTTGTAGTTACATTTCTTACATCTCTTTCTTTTGTACTTTCAAGATATTCACAAACTTCATCTGTAGTTGTAAGAGTACTCCAAGAGGGAAGATATTTAATTACTATATTCTTATCACTACCTGAAATCTTTTTATAAAGATCAGGGAAAATAAGATTAAATTCATATATACTTCTTACTCTCTCTTCCATAATAGAAAGACCATATTTAGCAAGACGTTCATTATAGAGAGGAAGAAGAGATAGCTGTCCATTTTTAATAGCAGCATTTCTTTGGTTTAAAATAGATCTATAACGACGAGTATCATCTAAATAAAGAGGATTATACATACTCATAGTTTGATCAAAGAAACGTCTTCTATTTTCAGGTTCACCTTTAATAAAATCTATATCTTCATGTGAGAAAACAATACAGGGAAAGTTATAGATAAGTTCTTTTCTATCTTTTACTTCTCTATCATTTATATAAATATGTCTCTTCTTATCTTTTATATAATAATCTATTTTAAATTTCTCACCTTCATCACTCTCTGCATTACCTACAAGATGCATATCATCTTTACCATGACACACCATCTCTCTAATATTTTGAGTTCTAAAAGATGAACCATAAGAAAGGGTATATATAGATTCAAGGATATTTGTTTTTCCTTGTCCATTTATACCCTTTAAAATGATATTATCAGCATCATATTCTACTTCAGAATCTACTATATTTCTGAAATTGAAGTATTTGACACTTTTAAATTGCATATCTTTTATCAACCATGCATTGGCATTATAACAAAGATATAATCCCTTTCAGGATCAGGTAGAACACCAATAGCACTTGTAGTTGTATTATAACAAATTCTAAAGTATTCACTTTCAATCTTCTTAAGAGGAGTTAATAGGAAGTTGTAGTTAAATGACATTCTAGCTTCTGGACCATTATATTCACATCCTACAATTTCACGAGCATCACCAACTTCGGTATTCTCACCACTAACTAAGATTCCATCTTGGTTGATATCTAAGAAGATCTTCTTACTATTGTTTTCAACAAAGAGAGAAACACGAGTTAAAGCTGTAAGCATGTCTTCCTTTTTAATTTTACACTCATAAGTAAAATCTTTAGGAATTACACGTTCATAAGCTGGATAGTTTCCTGAAACAAGTGAAGAAGAGATTAAATGTCCATTAATATTTGCATTAATAACACCAACTCCAATAGAAAGAGAGAAGATCCCCTCTCCAGATCCTATTAAGGTAAGCATTTGTAAGAACTTTACAGGTATAATTGAAGCTGGGAAATCAGGAACCTCTTGTTCAAATACCTTTTTAATGCAGCTAAGACGTTTACCATCAGTTGCTACCATTATTAACTGACCATCTTTCTTTTCAAGATATGCACCAGTTAAGAAGTACTTTGTTTCATCAGTACTTACTGCAAAGGTTGTTTTATCTATCATATCAAAGAAGTCTCTCTGAGAAAGAGAGAAGAAGGTATCATCTTCTAAGAATTTTATTTGAGTAAATTTATCTGCTGAGATTGTCTTTAAATTAAATTTAACACTCTTATCTCCAATTGGAGAGATAGTCATCTTTTCATTCTCATCACTAAATACGATATCAGAAGAAGGAAGTGTTTTTAAAATTGCAAGAAACTTATCACATGTAACAGTAATAGAACCAGGGATCTCTGTTGATACAGGGAAAGATGTCATAAAGGAGAGTTTTGTATCACTACTTTTTATTGTAAGGACATTTTGATAGTTCTCTAATAAAACATATGAAAGAATAGAGAGTGCATTTCTCTGACTTGTAAAGTTATTAGCATATTCAATTTCTTTTAGAATCGTATCTCGCTGGCAAGTAAATTTCATAGAAGCTCCTAATAGATTAATAGTATTATAAATTAAATAAAAAAAATTTAGTAGTAATATTAGTAGTCAAATTTTAATTGTTGAAAACTCATTTAATTCTTTTCTGTAAAGAGTATAGTTTGTTGAAAACTATTGTTGAAAAGTTGTTGATAAATATTTTTAGTATGTTGAATTGTTGAAAACTTGGAGAGGTGAGAAAAAGTTTTCAGAGTTTTCAACAAAATGGGTATCTGTTTTAAACAGGTTTTCAACTGCTTTTCAACAACTTATTAACAAGTTATCAACAAAGTTTTCCACAAATATTATTTGGCTTTTGATCTTACAATATTCTCAATACTATCTA